>Ga0157373_10000057_pt1 | contig 99697 bp, 83 predicted proteins | sample C65metaG_FD_113460 | JGI IMG/M metagenome (GOLD analysis project Ga0157373, IMG submission 113460) | Corn rhizosphere microbial communities from Kellogg Biological Station, Michigan, USA - C6-5 metaG | ecosystem: Host-associated > Plants > Roots > Rhizosphere > Soil | place: USA: Michigan...
GTTATTTCGGGCTCACTAAAGCTGTGCGTCAAAATCCCCTGGTACTGAAACATTGGTTCCTGATTTTCGATATCGATACCAACCGGCGTTTGCCCTACGGCAATTAACACGTAATTGCCCGAATGTGTAGTGTTGTAGTGAATATTGGTTTCTGCCGCGTTCTGTACAAAAGGTTTTTTATCTACGCCGGCCTTAAAAACAATGGCCCTGGCATCCAGGTTTAAATACCGGCCCAGTAATACACGTAACGCCCCTCGACTGATAATGAACCTTTCCCTGTCGTTTTGCTGGTGATACCGCCCGGCTCGTTTAAGCTCATCATCGCTAAGCAGGGCCTGCATATTATTAATGGCGGGTATATTTTCGCTGATTATGATCTTCCACACATGGATACTATCACATGCATCAAAAATATAGTCGGTTTTATTTTCCCAGGTAACAGTACCAATCTGCCGGCAGGTTATGGTTGATTGCATCAATCTTACTTTTAATTGTGCTGGATAAGTGCCTGCACAAACTGCCGCAAGATAGTTATTTCAGCTTCCTGTTTGGTGTTTTTTCTGTGTGTGGTGCAATATAACCTTGCTTAGATATTTGAGTATACCTTAAGTTTTGGAACAAAACCATATCAGTTGATCAGGTGTTTAGCCTTTATGGAAAATCAAAACGTAAACTTAGCCGGTGAATTTAATATCATGCCTATAGCTATTAAGGAGTTAGCGCTCAACAGCGCCAAAATGGATGTGATCATCCAACTGCAGGTTGAGATATTGGGCATCTTACAAGCACGAGATCATACCGAAATATTTGCTGGCGTAAACGAGCACATCAAAGAGCTTACCCTGGAGTGGTACGTACAAAACAGCCTCAAAAAGTAGGCTTACGCTATTACCGTTAATGTAGCGCCTGTAATGCTCACCGTGTATTTTTGCAGGTTGGCAGCTGCCGGCCCAAGCAATACGTTACCACCGGTACTAAACTCGCTGCCATGCGCAGGACATATAAATATGCCCTGCGAGGTATTGTAATTGATAGAGTTTCCCTCATGCGTACAGGCAACCTGCACCGCTGTGAATGAACTGGCCACATTGCCAGCCGCAATCCTCACCAGTATGATTCCGTTCGATACCTTGTTCTGGCCGACCGAAGTCAGCTCGCTATTTAAATCTGCAGTAAATACCGGTCCGCTGCCTTGTGCAGGCGCACTGCTACTACTGCTTGGTCCATTACTGCTTTTCGAGCATGATGCAAAGGCGCATCCCACGCAAACCGCCGCAACGCCTATCCCCAGTTTCGATAAAAATTCCTGCCTTTCCATGGTCTAGTATTTGGCTGCGTCTTTATGTTGTTTTGGCTTCAAATCAAACATCCGCGAAATGGTAAAACCAAAACGGTACTTACCCTTGGTCCAGCTTTGTTGTGTGGCGCTCAGGGTGTTGATCTGTGATATCGAATTTGAATTGGTAAAATTCAGCGTAAACACGTGGCCGCCGGTCTCTTCTTCCAAACCAAAGCCCAGCGGGTCGTAAAAACCATGATCGCTGGTGCGGAAATCCGAGAACGGATGCTCATAGTCAACCAGTATGCTCATGTGTTTGGTTACTTTTAAACGGCCGGCTGCGGCTATCGATAAAAAGCTTTTATCAACACCTGTTATTTGCGGATTCGCTGTGTTATTTGACACGTATACCGGCGATACCACTAACGAAAAGCCCGGCGTAAACTTGCGCGAAAACATAGCCTCGGCTATGTACGACATCCGGCTGCCAAAGCTGTTATACAACCCATAGCCATACGGGTGTACACCACCGCCGCCATATAAGGTAATCGCGATTGGCGACCCGCCGCCGGTACTTTGATGTAATACGGCCCATTTGGCGTCCAGTTCGATCAACTGACCGATAGTGCTTCGGCCAAAATCAAGGTTAAAATTATCACTCAAGCCATATTCAAAGCCGATGTACACATCCTGAACGCGATCCAACCCAAAATCAGTTTGTGCGCCGCCGTCGACGGTACCAATATCACCAAAACGGTGTATCACTAAAAAATTCAGATTGTTTTTTTTAACGGTTTCGGTAGTTTGCGAAAATATTAAACGGGTTGCCTTAAATGCTGCGATCACGGGTTCATTCTTATTGCCGCCGGCATTCAGCGCGTTCATCAGCGAATCGGTATTTTGCGCGCTTACACCTATCGCGGTAAGCAAAAACGCAAACATCAGGACATATTTGTTCATGGTTGTTTAGTTGAAAGGGTTATTGATTGTTATTTCTTGTAAGCATCATACGTTGCCGATACGCTGATCTTGATGGTTTCGGCAATGTTGTGAAATACGATACTTGGTATAGTAATTTTATGATCGGCGCATTTTACCATAAACTCTGACGACAAACTCACCACGCCGCCTTTTACACTAAGGGTACCGGGTATGGTGCGGTTCTGACTAACGCCATGTACAGTAAGCACGCCCGTAGCATTAACCGGGTACGAACCGTCTTTTGTCATATCAACCGTACCGTTTACTTTGCCGGCAAAACTCGCAGTAGGGTACTTGTCGCTTTCCATATAATTTTCGTTAAAATGCTCCTGCATCAAACTTTTTTGAAAAACAAACGAGTTAATAAGCACCTTAAAAGCGATATCGCCCGTAGCCGAGTTATATACCGATGTGCCTTTGTCTGATTTTGCCGAAATATTCTCAATCGGGGCTTCCGAGTACAAACTGATCCTGGCGTTTTTGCAAACGTAAGTTCCCTGGCCTGTCTGGCTAAAAATGCTTAACCCGGCAATTAATATAAAACTGATGATTTTCATATAGGTTAACGTTTAAGTGTATTGATGTTCCAGCTCATCCCCACAGATATACCGGTTGATACCAGCTTAACCTGGCCATTCCCTATATCGGTTAAAGGCAATTTTAAATAAGGCTGCAGCGCTACGCTCAGTTTTGAGTTAAGCTGGCGCTGATAGGTTGCATCAAGGTTTAGTACACCCAAAAAGTGGCTGTTTCTGTTAGCTATGCTTACATCGCTCAACCAGTACGGATTAGGATTGGCATAGTTATAATGATAGTTTTCTTTCAGCATGATATAAGTTGACAGCCCCGAACCTACGCTAAATGAGTTGCTGCCTTTTTCGGCAAACTTATAGTCGATATTCAACGGGATATCCAGCACACGGCAATCAGCATTCACGGTTTCGGGATCTACCTTAAACTTGTAAGTAGTGTGGTAGTTATAAAACTCGGTATTGTATGGTGTTTTGGCATACACCGCGCCTGTACTAATGGTAAAACGTTTGTTTAAACCAACCGAAAATAACAGGCCACCGGTAGCGCCCACCTTGCCATCCTCAAACGACCCCACACCGTTCAGCGCCGATGCGGCAAGCACCGTTACGGAATATTGCGGATGGAAACCTAATATTTTTGCTTTTTGAGCATTAGGTTTAGCTATTGCATTTGTTGGGTTTGCTTTTAACGGACTGAATGCTACTGCCCTATCTAATTTATCGCTGGTAAACACTTTGGCATCCACAGCAGCTAACATTTCTGTTGAACGGGTTACTGTTTCATCGTTTTGATAGGGCCCGGTAGCACGGCCGGCGTCGACAGCAGATAAGGTTAAGAACGATTTGTTTTTAGCGCTACCACTATTAACTGTAACATGGGCCGGTAGCCTAAGTTTCGGGTTGAGGTCTTCCTGTTGCTGTATCAGCCGGTCGTTTTTACCGGGATTAACATGATCTGCATCTATTGTAACCGGAGGTTTATTTATTGCCAAAGTCGTCGTATCTGCATCGGTTGGCTTGGGTTTAACAACATGTGTTAGCTGCGCGCCGCTATTGGTGTTTTTTACACCTGTAGCAAAAAAGTACCAGCCAAATGCCAATAATAATATAGCTGCCACACCACTTAGTAGGGGTAACCAATAAACAATGCCTCGTTTCTTATCCTTATCGAGCATTGCTTCAAGGGCGTGCCAATCCTCTTCGCGGTAGGTTCTATAGCTACCGGGATCATCGAGCCCTTTTTTAAACAGGTTATCCAAGTCCTTTTCCGTTCTCATCACCTTATCCCATTATTAAAATAACCACTATTCACGTCAGATATACTAATGGCTACAATAGGAGAATAATTTAATCCGTTGTAATTACCACGGCCGGTACTGGCTACCGGCTCTGCGTCTAATATCATTTGTTTAAGCTTTTGCCTTGCTTTATGTAAGTTTGATTTTGATGTGCCTGCGTTAATACCCAACATTTCGCCAATCTCATCATGGCTATACCCATCTATAGCGAAAAGATTAAATACCGTACGATAAGCCTGTGGTAGTTTCTGCACCATGGCCAGCAAATCGTCGTAGTTCAACTTCCGGTCGGGCAATTCGCTGTCGCTCATGTTCTCCGCCTTTTCCAGATCCTCGCTATAGGCCATCTTTAAATTTGCCCGGTAATAATCAATCGATACATTAGTCATGATCTTACCCAGCCAGCCTTTAAATGGACGCGTTACATCGTAGGTTTTTATATGCGTAAAAACCTTCAAAAAACCCATATTCAGCACCTCGGCGGCCTCGTCGCGGTCGCCGGTATAGCGCAGGCATATCGCCATAGAAAAACCGTAAAATGCCTTGTACAACATTTTCTGGCTTTTTCTATCCTGCTTTACGCAGCCGTCTATCAGTTGATATAACTCTTGCTCGCCCATAAAAGGGTTATAACCGGTTAATTTCTCTAATTTTTACCTTATCTGCATACATCACGTTATCACTGATTAAAAGGTTGCCTAACGCTTTCAAAAAAATTAAGTTCGCGCACAAATAACTGATTAACAATATTTTGTAAAAAGCGCGATTTTCGCCTTGGGAAAACATACCTATAAAAACTTAAATATTTTCAGTTACAAGCAACCTTTAGGGTTTATAATCCGTGATGCTTTTATAAAATACGGATATTATGGTACCTGTTTCGGTTGTAATTATAACGAAGAATGAGGCTGAGATAATTGGCGATACACTGGCAATGGCCCGGCTGATCAGTAATGATATTGTGGTGATTGATAATGGCAGTACCGATGCTACCTTACAGATAGCAGAGCATTTTGGCTGCCGGATATTCCAAAAAAACTGGGATGGTTACGGCGCCAATAAGAACAAGGGTATTGAGCTGGCCAAACACGATTGGATTTTAAGTTTGGATGCCGACGAGGTAGCTGACCAGGACCTGATCACCTCGTTATATACCATAAAGCTCAGCGACCCGGAAACCGCGTATGATATCCGTTTCCGTTCGTACTTCGGCAAAAAACTGATCCGTTTCGGCAAATGGGGCCACGATCATCATACCCGCCTGTTTAACCGTACCAGGGTTCGCTGGAACGAATCGCCCGTTCATGAAACACTTACTTTGAACAAACAAATCAAAGTGAAGCGATTAAAGGGACATTTGCATCATTATTCGGTAAACAACAACATCGAGTGTCACGAAAAGGCCTTGTATTATGCCAGCTTGAGCGCACAGGCTTGTTATGCCGCGCAAAAACAGGCTACATTTACCAAACTTTATCTGTCACCGCTGTTTAACTTTATCAAAAACTATATTTTTTATTTGGGCTTCCTGGATGGAAAAGAAGGCTGGCAGATCGCCAAATCAGCCATCAAACACACAAGGCTGAAGTATTATTTTTTGAAGAAGATGCGTATGGGCAACGCGCTCAGATCTTATCCTAAAGGAAAGATCGCGTATGCTTATACGCCCGGATTATTGGATATCCCGGCTTAACACCTTTTGATAGAATTGGATATTTAACCCGGCTATCCTTGCGATATCAAAGTCGCGCTTTACCGTTTCTCTTCCCCCTTTTGCCAGGCGTTCGCGCTCAGTTGTGTCGTTAAGCAGGTGCAGCATGGCGGCAGCCATTTGTTCAATATCATCCGGGTCGGTCAGCAACCCGTTAACGTTATTCTGCACCAGTTCAGGGCCCGACGTTCGGTTCGAGTTGATCACTGCCGCACCGCAAAGCATCGCTTCCAATGGCGCCAGCGCAAAGGCCTCGGCATACGACGGAAAGATGCTGACTGCCGATTCGGACAGACACCGGTATAAAGTACTCTTATCTACGTGCCCCATAAAAGTTACACTATCCCGGGCATCGCCAGTTAAACAAGCTTTTACTTTTTGCCGGTCTCCCTTACCCAATACCAGCAGTTGGACATCGGGCCTGGCTTTATTTACGATGTTCCATGCTTTTGCCAGTTGATAGATACCTTTTTTAGCCATCAGGCTACCTGTAAAAACAATCTGATTGGCCCTTTTTTTAACATCGATAAAATCTATATTTATATCAATTCCGTTATAAATTATCTCTATAATGCTGTCGTATCCAAAAAATCCGGCACTTTTTTCGGCGGTAAACCGGCTTGTGCTGCAAACAGCAGCAGCTTGTTTTAAAACAGCCTGCTCCATTTGGGTAATATTTGTGGCGATGGGCTGATCGGCCAGTCTCGCGAAATACGTCATCGAGCCATTCATTTTTACCACTACCGGGGCCGGTAGAACCGGGAACGGAACATATCCCCTGCAAAACTTCATATAGTCGTTATAATCGGGCATTTCTACAATATCTATCTGGTAATCGGCGATCAGTTGCTCCAGTCTCTCACCATAAATCTTCAGGCTTTTTTTGATATCGCGTTCTAAAGCTCCGGATATGTGCAGCAATTTTCGCGTGGCTCTAACTGTTAGCGAATCCTGTTTTTCTAACCAATCCACATCCAGCCCCAGGCGGTAACGATAAACTTTTACACCGTGATCTGTAAATAGATCATCGCCTCCATATCCCAACGGGTACAAACCAGCAACCACAACTTTGTGCCCTGTTTTTACCATTTGCCTGGCCAGCAATTGCACCGAAGTGCCGATGCCGCCATGCCGGCCCGGGGGATACTCGTCGCACAGGTAAAGAATATTCATCAGGATAAAAATTGTTTAAAATTAAGCAGATGCTGTTTATTTATTTGACGGGATATTACACCAATAAATGTATAGGCGCCAACCGCGATGATCAATTTAACCATACAGTTTATATTAATATAACTCACTGCCCAATAAATAAAAACAGCAAGCAAAACACACCATATTAATGGTGTTAACGTTACCTTTAAAACAACCTTACTAACCAGGTTATAATATAGCAATACCTGCACAACGGTCGTCAGCAAAAATGCCAGGGCTGCACCCAAACCATTCAACCCAGGAATTAACAGCAGGTTTAACATGATATTTAAAATAGCGCAAACAACGGTTATTGTAGTAACCTGTTTGTACCGTTTCGCGCTAAAGCTTATCGACCAAAGCAAATTAACAAACAACTGCAAAGGCATACAGAGCGACAGGAGCAAAAACTGCATGGCATTGCTATCGCCATATTTATGATGGGTGAGCAAACCAACCGCAGGTATCCACAAAATATTCAACCCCAGGATGATCATCACACCAAAAAACATTTCCACATGCGCTATCGACCCAATTTTCTGCCCACTGTTATCTGTCATCTGATCACCGGCACTCATCAACCGGGCAAACCTGGGCAAAATAAGCGGGCCGATGATCAGCATAGGCAATCGCGCCAGCTCAAAAGCCCGGTAAGCAAAACTATAATCGGCCAGGACAACATTGGTAGTTAACAGCCCCAGTAATATCCAATCCATCCGCGACAGGCTGATATCGAATATCACAGAAAGGTATTGCGGCGCCGATTCTTTAAGCAATCGGGCATAAGCCTTAAAACGAAAACTAAAGTTGAAACCAGTTCTGCTAATCACATAAATAAACAGGCAAACAAACTCGAACGCGGCTGAAACAATAAGGACGATGATCACATTATGCAGCGATATAACGCCCCTCTGTAACAACAACCACACCGCCGCTATTTTACCCAGATTACTTATTAACGCGATGATGGCGTAAGGGGTAAATTTCTCCTTCGCATTTAAAAACTGCTTTAGCGGCGTGGCGATGTAAATAAAACCCTGCGCCGCAAAAAACCAGGGAAGGTAATGGTATACGCCCGGAGCATTTTTAAGCAATAGCAGCAGCAGAAATGATATGATAAACCCCGCAACCGAGTGGAGAAAAAAAGCCGCAGCAGCCCAATCCGACCGGCTGGATGCCGCTACCCGGCGTACTACCACCTGCTCCAGGCCCCAGCCCAAAAACGTGGTCAGCAATACACAAACCGCGTTCATCCAACTGATGATCCCGAATTCGTTTTTAGCGATATAAACCGAGACGAGGTAAAAGAACAAACTGCCCAGCACCTGCACGCCTAAAGCCTGCATCCCCGACGAAAATACCCTTATCAATAATTTACCAGATGCCAATAGACGTGTGCTTTTAGTATATACGTTGATCATGGTTCTGTAAGTTGCCTTTAAAGCCTACAGAACAATAAATATCGGTAAAAATGTGGCATTGCGCAGGCAACCAATTTAAAACCGGGGTCGTATTTGTTTTAATGGTATCAATGATTGATTTTGATGCTGACCGATAAGAAAATGTTTAAACTAAACGCCCTAAATTTTAATAAGCTAAAAGCTTATGTGGATTGGAAGCTCCTGGCATTCCTGGTGCTTTTTTTAAACATAAAGCTCGAATTTAAAGTGCTGGGCATCGCGCTTATTTACCTCCTGCAATTCGATCTCAACTTTGGCTTCCGCTTAAAAAATTCAAGGCTTCCGATCTTTTACCTGCTCATTATACCAATCGCGTTTATAAGCCTTATCATTACCAAAAGCTATCAGAATGTCAATTACTGGCTGGTTTTTTTTACCGGTATTGGTTTTTGGGTATTGTCGATCCTTGCCGTACATCAGGTTAAACTAAGCGTCGAAAAAAATGACACCGAAACTATCCATCGCACCATCACTCTTTTTTTTGCACTAAACGCCTTGCTCTCGGTGGGTAACTTATTGCTGATCATGTTGCAGATACACGATTTTAACCCCTATACTTTCCGTGGCCTGCATCAACTATATTTTGTCAATACAGGCGATAACATCAAAGGGCTCACCTTCGATATATCATCAACCAACGGTGCGTTAAATGTTTTGGGCGTTGTTTATTTCCTGGTAAGGAAACAGGCCGCAATGCTGATGGCCTGCATGGTAACATTATTACTTACTACCAGCAACCTCATCACCGCGATACTGATCGTCGTTTTGGCGATTATTTATTTCGCTAACAGCGATAAGGACCAGAAAAGCATGATCGTGGTTTGCGCGATGCTGTGTGTTGCCTTTATGGTTAAGGTTTCGCCGCAAAACAGCCGCTATGTTGAGGAGCAGGCCAGGCGGGCCATGCACCTGCCTGTGGATACCAGCTTTAAGCGCGATATGGATACTATCCGTATTGCCGACCGGCCGGACAGTGTCCTGAACCCTGAAGAGCGGCGCGAAAAACTCGCGACGCTTTATCTCGATAGCCTTTACCACGTTGCATCCCAACATACACCCCAATCAAAGTATCCGGATGAGATCGTCATCCGGCCCAAATGGAAATACGCCTACGAGTTTCGCCCTGCATGGATAGTTGAGCCCGAGAAACAGGTGTTGCTCAATTTTATCGCGGCTCATCCCGGGCAATTGCCGCTATCATCGCGTGAAAGATATATCGCCGGTTTTCCCGGAAAACTAACCGGCATTATCCAGTCGGTATTGATTTTATACCACAACCCTGTGGATATATTGACTGGTCTGGGTATTGGTAATTTTTCATCAAAGATCGCTTTCCGGGCATCCGGCCTGGGCTTGAGGGGTAAATACCCTGAACGGTTTACCTATATCAATCCGGCGTTTATGAGCAACCACCTCGATCTTTATATGAACTTTTTCGCGCGCGACCTGGGCCTGCATTCCATAACCAACAACCCTGCATCGGTTTTCGATCAGCTGCTATCCGAGTACGGTTTGCTCGGCATAGTTGCCTTTGTTATTGGCTACCTGTGGTTTTTTGCCCGAAATTATAAAACGCTTACTTATGGTTTGCCCCTGCTGTTTATCATCATCCTGTTCTTTTTCATTGATTATTGGTTCGAGCAGTTATCCGTTGTGGTGATGTTCGAACTAATGATGTTTTTGAATATTAAGGAGAACAAAACTTTAATGCCCCATGGAAACTGAGCCGATGATAACCGTTTTGATGCCGGCCTATAACGCCGAACATTATATAGCCGAGGCTATCGCGTCGGTGCTCCAGCAAACCTATGCCAATTTTGAGCTCATTATCGTGAACGACGGCTCAACCGACGGTACGCGTAATGTTATCCGAACGTTTAAAGATACCCGCATTAAACTGATCGAGCAAACCAACAAAGGCGTTGCCGCGGCTCTCAACACCGGGCTGGAGCAGGCCCGCGCGCCATATATTGCCCGCTTTGATGCCGACGATGTTTGCTACCCCGAACGGCTGGAAAAGCAACTTGACTTTTTACAAAATAACCCCGAATACATCCTGGTAGGCAGCGAAGCCGAATACATTACCGAGAACGGCGATTTTCTGTTCAACTTCAGTTGCATCGCGCATACACACGAGGAGATTATAGAGAAGCTGTATTTCTACTGCCCTTTTTTACACCCTACCGTGATGTATAAAAAAGAAAGCGTGCGTAACGCAGGCGGTTACCCAAAACATGCGCACAACTTTGAGGATTACTTGCTGTGGACCAATATTGCCCGCGAAGGCAAATTGTACAATATGCCCCAGCCGCTCATCAAATACCGCCTTAACCCTACTTCGGTAACTATAGATGAGCGGTGGCGGGGCAAACGTTTCCGCCAGATAAAGCGCGAAGCCATTACCCGCGGGTCAATCTCGGCAGTTGAGGGTGAAGAATTGCTTGCCATAATCAGGAATCAGGACGTTTGGAAGATCAAACAAGGCTCGTATCATGCCCTTTGCGGAAAGAAGTTTTTGGCCAACAATTACGAACCCCAAAAGGCACGGAAACACGTACGCAAGGCCATTAAAATATACCCCTTCCGCTTTGATAATTATTTACTGTACACCGTAAGCTACCTGCCCGAGCGGCTGATAGCCTGGCTGCATAAACTTAGCCCCAACAGACTATGAGCAGCCGGATGAAAATATTTGTTGATGCCCACGCTTTCGACGGGGAATTTCAGGGTACACAAACCTTCATCAGGGAATTGTACACCGGGCTCATTAACCAACACCCCGAGCTGGATATTTACTGGGGAGCTTACCATGCCGACCGTATACAAACTGCATTTCCATCAGTAAAACCGGAAAATATATTGCCTTACAAAAAAGCCAATGGCAGCATTAAAAGGTTTTTGTTTGATATACCGGCATACTTGAAACAACACCGGTTTAATTTCGCGCATTTTCAATACATGGCTCCGTGGCAGCAAAACAACTGCAGGTATATTGTTACCCTGCACGATGTTTTGTTCAAAACTTTCCCGAATGATTTCTCCTTTGGCTACCGTGTCAGTCGCGATCTTTTATTCAGCAGAAGCATTAAAAATGCAGCTATAAAAACCACGGTATCCGTGTATTCTAAACTACACATCGCTGCTTATTATAATATTAAGGTTGATGATATCCATGTAATACCTAACGGGGTAAACCCAAAACTTGCTCAACAAGGCATCGATAAAACCGCGGCAGCAAAAACGGTAAAAGAAAAATTCGGCGTAGCCAATTTCGTGCTTTATGTTAGCCGGGTTGAGCCGCGTAAAAATCATACGCTGTTATTAAAAAAACATATCGAACTGGCTTTGTTTGAGCGGGGTGTCGCGCTTGTATTTATCGGTAACGAATCAATGGTTGTTAACGAGTTGCAGCATCTTATTAAAACGCTCACGCCTCAGCAAACAGCTTTATTTTTCTGGTTCCCGCAAGTTGAGCAAACCGACCTGGGCGCATTTTACAGCGCCTGCCGTTTGTTCGTTTATCCGTCAAAAGCCGAAGGCTTTGGTATTCCTCCGCTGGAGGCCGCTATTTGCCGGGCGCCGGTTTTATGCTCATCGGCGACAGCCATGAGCAGTTTTGATTTTTTTAACCCTTACACCTTCAATCCTGAAGACGGGCACGACTTTGCCAACAAGTATCTGCAAATGATCAATACCCCTCCTGCCGAAACTACCCTAAACCATATAGCTGATGTAGTGGCCAACACCTACCAATGGCAACACAGCAGCAAACTTTTTTACAATCTATTACTAAGCTGAACAGATTATGAAACTACGAATTGCAATTTTAGGTACCCGCGGAATCCCCAACTTTTATGGAGGATTTGAGCATATATCCGAGTATGTATCAGCCGGCCTGGTTAAACGCGGCCACTCGGTAACGGTTTACAACTCGCACAATCATCCCTACCAGAATGATACCTGGAACGGCGTAGACATTGTGCACTGCTACGACCCGGAGTACGTGATCGGCACGGCCGGACAGTTTTTTTACGATTACAACTGCATTAAAGACGCCCGCAAAAAAAAATTCGATGTAGTATTGATCATGGGTTATACCAGCAGTTCCATCTGGGGTAAATTATATCCGCAGCAAAGTGTCATCATCACCAATATGGATGGCATGGAGTGGAAGCGGTCGAAATACTCCAAACCGGTTCAGCAATTTTTAAAATATGCAGAAAAACTGGCCATTAAACACAGCGATTATTATATCAGCGACGCGGTAGCCATTAAAACTTACTTAGGCGAAAAATATGGCATCGACAGCCGGTACATCCCTTATGGCGCCGACCTGTTAACCGACGAAGAACGCACGGAAAGGCTACCGGCAAATGTAAACCCCGATTACTTTTTGCTGATGGCCCGCATGGAACCCGAAAACAATATCGAAACTATATTGGAAGGGTTTAACGCCAGCAACTCAAAACGCAGTTTTAAGGTTTTGGGCGACACCTCCAACCGCTTTGGCAAATTCATCACCAACCGGTTTAAAAACGATGAGCGCATTCAATTTCAAGGAGCAATTTTCGACAATCAAAAAGTTCGTGCGCTGCAAAATAACTCGTACCTGTATTTTCATGGGCACAGTGTTGGCGGCACCAACCCTTCGCTTTTAGAGGCTATGGCCAGCGAGGCTTTGATAGCGGCACATAACAATCCATTTAACAAAGCGGTGCTTAATTCGGACGCGTTTTATTTTTCCGATTCGAACGAGGTGCGCCACATCGTCGAAACCGTACAGCGCGATGAATTTGTGCAAAGCATGGTTAAAAACAACCTGCAAAAAATACAGTACCAGTTTAACTGGGAAAACATCATCGATCAATACGAAGAATTTATTATCGACTGCTATTATCACTCCAATTATGCGAAAGCTTTTGTTCATTGATGATACGCTAACCAATAAGATCAGCTTTTATCACCTGATCTTTTTATTGGCAAGCCTGCCGTTCGATTATTTTTTCAGCCATATTATCCTCATCAGCTTTGCCCTGCACACGCTTATTCATTTAAAAAGAAGCGAAATTAAGCCGATAGCTACCTGGCATACATTTATGCTGCAATCGGTGTTTTTGGTTACTGTAGCAGCCACTATTTACAGCCATTATAAGGCCGAAGCTTTTAATGATATGGGGCGGCAGATCGTGATCCTGATCATTCCGGTTTTGTTTTGCTTAAACCCCTTGGATTTGAAAAAATACCGCCAGCAGTTACTTACCGTATTCGCGTTAAGCTGCGCAGCAACCGTTTTGTTTTTGTACGCGCATGCTGTTTATGTTATCCGGTATCTTCATTATCCGTTAAAGGTGGTGTTCTCTCGCGCGTTCACCAATCACAATTTTTCGGAGCCGATTGGAATGCACGCCACTTTTTTTTCCTTACAGATCGGTATCGCCTTGATGAGCCTGCTGTCAACTATCCTGAAACCGGCCGCTACTATTACACGTGTGTTTTACAGCATTTGCTGCCTGGTGTTGATTGCCGGGCTTATCCAGCTCAGCTCAAAATGTGTGGTGGCTATTCTATTTTTTACCATCACGTTTATACTGCCATTTTATGCTCTTAAGGGACGCCAGCGGGTGCTGTTTATCACCGGTGGATTTGCTGTTTCGCTACTGTTAACAGTTATACTTTTTAACTCCATTACTTTTAAAGAACGCTACTTTGGTTCGTTTAGCAAAGATCTGTCGGCAAAGCGCGGCCCTGAAGTTACCGACTCCCGTATAACCCGCTGGGGTATCGTTCTGCAGTTAATCAAACAATCGCCCGTTACCGGCTATGGCTCCGGATCGGAGGTTCCGATGTTAAAAGACGCGTTCTTTAAAAATAAACTTTACGACTCGTACCTGCATGGTCTTAACTCGCATAACGAGTATTTGAGTTTGCTATTCAAATCGGGTATCGGCGGTTTGCTGATCTACCTGCTAACCCTTGCTTACGGCTTTAACATCGCGTTTAAAACCGGTGATATTGTATTTATAACCTTTATGCTTTTGGTGGCTTTGGTCTCGCTAACCGAAAACATTTTGGACGTGGACAAAGGCACCATGTTTTATGGCTTGTTTTATCCGCTGTTTATTTTTTCGCGGCAAACGGTAGCCATATCAAAAACGGTATTAATACGAAAAAATATTTTAGCCGACGGGCAACCGGCGTACTGATCTATCCGTGTTATATTATGTTAGATTCCATGTAGTTGTTGGATTGAACAAGGTTTGATTTTTCACAACGGGGCGCGAATAGCACAGGGTTCAACGGTTGTTACTTAAGCGCCCCCGAGTGAAATTCTATTAATAAAGCAGGGATGTTATAAACAGCTATATTTTAAAAGTATTTAAACTTTATAGATCGTGTCCGACATCAAAAAAAACATATTAGCCACGCTTGCTTATTTTGATGTGTTCAACTACCCATTAACACAGTCTGAAATATTCCTGTTCCTGTCGCAACGCTACGATCTTGCTGTTTTCTCCAATGCGCTGCTATTATTGATGGCCGAGCGTGCCGTTTATAAATTCGATAATTTTTACACGTTGAAAAACGATCTGGGTATTGCCAAGCGTCGCAGTGCCGGTAATAAAAAAGCCGCCGAACTGATACAAGTTGCCAAACGTGTAGGCAGCTTCCTTATCCGTTTTCCTTATGTACGTGGCATCGGTATTTCGGGTTCGTTATCTAAAAATTTTGCCGATGAACAATCGGATATCGACCTGTTTATCATCACGGCCGGTAACCGCCTTTGGGTAGCGCGTACTATACTGCATTTCTTCAAAAAAATGACCTTCCTGGTCAATAAGCAGCACCTGTTTTGTATGAACTATTTTATCGACGAACAGGCGTTGGAGATCGTTGAGAAGAACATTTATACCGCTATTGAAGTAGCCACATTGATACCCATCGAGGGTGATACCGCCTTCGAGAAATTTTACTCAGCCAATACCTGGACCCGCCAATACCTGCCCAACAATTGTATGCGCGTGGCTTCGGCCAAACCGGTAAAAAGCAACTTTCTGAAAACATTGGTTGAAACTTTACTGGACAGCCGCTTAGGCAGCTATTTAGATAAGCAACTGATGCGCATTACCGCCGGCCGCTGGCTAAAAAAATCGCGGCAACGCAAACTCAATTCGCGTGGTGTAATTATGGGGATGGATGCCAGTGAGCATTGTGCCAAACCCGATCCAACCAATTTCCAGAATAAGTTGATAGACCGTTATCAGAACAAGGTGGGGGCGCTACTACAGCAATACGAAACAAACTTCGCGCACAGCAGTTAGGCTATTTTTTACGCAACGAAATGATGTAATAATCGCCGATAGAGCGCCACGGCCATGAGCTTTTACAGTGCTCCTCTTTAGCTTTTAAAAAACGATAAACGCGCGGATATTTTTCGGCAAACCCTTCTATGTACGACGGCGGCACTATGGAGCATAATCCCTCAACGCCCAGTACTTCAAAATCATCCTTTAAACAGTTGATAATATACGATGGGTTATAATACCAGCATTTAAAATAAGTACCCTCAACATGCGCCTTTGTACCATTGCTGCTAAACATGCGGCGGGTAGCTGTTTTAAACTTGCCTTTAAATATCAGCAAGGCTTCCCACAAACAAAATTGGGGTAGCACTACCAAAGTTACCATGCCTTGTGGCTTTAGTAATGGCCCGAACGAGACCAGTACCCTGTCCAATTCATCAGTGCAGTTCAGCCCGGCAAAGTTGGAGAAGATCAGATCATATGGCCCGCGGTTTTGCAGGTGTACCAGTTGGGTGTATGATCGTAATTCGGTGCTTACTTGATTTTGCATGCCGGCTTCCATTACCTTTTGCTTTAAACGGTTTTGCATACCCGGAGCAATGTCGGTAGCATGTACACTATGGCCTTGCTGTGCAAAAAATAAAGCATCTTCGCCGGTGCCGCTGTTCAGCTCGAGTATCTGGCTGGCAGGTGGCAGGTACTGCAACACATGTGCTCGTACCCGCGCGCGCTTGTAAGCCACGATAGTATTTTCAGCATAGATCTCATCAAATATCACCGACTGCTTGCTGAACGCCTCGGCCGAAGCCTGCTCATTTACCGGGTTTGCTATCTGCGTCATGCGGTGACCCTTTCTGTTCGTTGCAGCTTATATTTTTCAATCAGTGCAAGCGGTGTGTAATACAATATCGAAAGCGATTTTTTAAAGATATTGTACGTAGCTTTCAGCGGGTTTTTGATCAGTTTGAGCAAGCTGTCCTTAGCCAGGTGCTGGTGATAGTTTTGATGAACATACCTCGGCAACTGCTTATAAAACGCCGGCGGATAGGTGCTTTTGTACATCATGGCCATCTCGTCCGAGTCTGTCCAGTTGGTTTTCCGTTTCAGTTCGGCCTGTACTTTTTGATAAAATACGGTGCCGGGCAGCGGGTACGATACCGATATACCGATCTCATAAGGCAACAGTTCGCCAATCATTTTGATGGTTAGCTCGATATCGTCCTTAGTTTCGCCCAGGTAACCGAACTGGATAAAGAACGAGGGTTTGATATGATGTTTTTTTAACAAGCGTGTAGCTTCACGTATCTGGTCGGTAGTGGTGCCTTTATCCATGGCGTCCAGTATCTTTTGCGAACCGCTTTCGGCGCCTATCCACACATTATCGCAACCCGAGGTCGCAAGGGCTTCTATTTGGTCATCCTGTAAAAGCAGGTCGGCACGGCTTTGTATCTTGTATTTAAATTGCAGGTTTTCCTGCTCAACCAGCTCCGCGAAGCGATGCACCCAACTCGGTTTCAAACCAAAAATATCATCACAAAACCAGATGTGATCAGGTTGATAATGTTGCTTCAGGTATTTCAACTCGGCTATTACATTCTCCGGGCTGCGCGAGTTGTAGCGGCTGCCGTAAATAGGTTTGGCGCACCAGTTGCATTTAAACGGGCAACCGCGTGTAGTGCCCATATTCATGGAAAAATAGCCTTTGCTTTTTAACCACGATTGCCGGTAAGGTTCGATATCCACCAAATCCCAGGCGGGCAAAGGCAACTGGTCGAGGTCTTTCAGTACAGGCCTTCCCTGTGTTTTTTTGATCGAACCATCTTCACCAATAAAGGCGATACCTTCGATAGTATCAAAGCTGTTTGTGCCTTGTTTAAGGGCGTTAGCCAGTTCCAGCAAAGTCATTTCGGCTTCGCCGATCAATACAAAATCTGCCCCTGCGCTCAGGTAATCCTTATACCGGTCGGTTGAATCGCTGCTGGATACGATTACCGTACACCCGCGTTCCCTCGCCAGCCTGAACATTTCGAAAGCGGCCTCGCGCATATTGGTGAGGCACATTTTAGTGAGATAGTTAAAGCCGTCATCGTACACCACAAACAGGTCGGGATGGTATTGATCCAGCGCAGGGATCACCTCAACAGCTGAGCTGGAAAACATCGTATCGAATAAAGATACTTCATAGCCATTTTTACGCATCAGCGATGCGGCATAAATCGTACCCAAAGGCGCATAAGGCTGGCCTAAATCCCACTGTTTGGGATCGAACCTTAAGAAATACGAATGGCTGAACAGTATCTTATTCATAGTTAATTGAGCCGATAAATGTTATAACTATACAGGCATATGTCTAAATGATAGTTTTTTGCCACAAACTGATCGATATAGTTCCTCAGATCAGCACCTGCATATAGCTTGTATTCCGGAAACTGCGGCACTAAAATCATTCCGGGCCTGTTAGCTTCCATATCGCTGTAAAATCGTTGTTTAGCCAGCGCAGTTTGCGACAGGCTGAAATAAATACTTGGCGATAACCTTTCGGTATATACCTGCACCAACGTACCGTATCCCATTACCAGCACCTTTGTATCGGCAGTTGTATGGTCTTTTACCCACAACCCAAGTTTTTTCGAAACGTACTCGTCAGGCTGGGTAAAAGGTTCGTGACTATAGGCATCCATATTTACCTTTTCGGCAACAAATAGCTTTTTAAAATTAACCAAAGGCTCCACCGGTTTCGGAAAGAAACAGATCCAGATGATCGCCATCGGGTATTTTATCGGCATCTGGTAAGTCTCTATCAGATATGCCACAACAATGGCGCTGATCAGCGAAAAAGCGGGCAGCAGATCCCGCAACTGCACACGCGCATAGTTGCCCACCACGTTCATCGCCACAAATTGAAAAACCAGCCACAGTATCAGCCAATCCGCCTTTTTTTTGATGAACAGGTAGATCAGCACAAAAGGATAAAACAATACCAGTTCCGAATAAAAAAATGTGCTTAGCATCTGCTGCATCCGCCATAAAAAGCTATGGTCGGTAGTACTGCCCGGGCCAAAGTTATCACCGAGTGCATAAACATAGATGCTGTGCAGATCAATCCCTGCCAAACCATAAATTCCGGCTAAAAGCAAAATCCCAACTAATCCGCCACCACAAAAAAACAAAGCCTGTTTACGGTTTTGATAAAGCAGACTGATTAGTAACGCTGCTGCTCCGAAGCCTGCTGATAAGCGAAAACCCACCGCTATAGCCATCAGGAAACCGCTTGTCAAAAAGCTTTTATTTGTTCTGTTTATGTAGAAGTATACCGATAAGATCATGAACAGAACATCATACGTTTCATCGTAGGAGGTATAGCGCCCATCCACACAATGCCAAAGGATGGATAGGCCATAAAAAGATATGGCTAGTATCCCGGCACGGTCGCCGGCAAGTTTTACCGCTATTTTATAAATGTAAACTATCCCTATCGATTGACAGATAACGCCCAGCACCCGCGGGAACCAATAGTTTACACCGAATAACAGATCAGATAAACCGAATACGGCAAATAACAAAGGCGATTTATTGTCCACCCCGCCCGTGTACGGTACCAGCCCGTGCCTGAACCAGTTACGCCCGATATAATGCCATATGGCTTCATCTGAGGATAAGGCGAACCCATTGGTAAGCAGGGCAAGCAGTAGTTGCAGCACCACCAATATCCCGATAATATGCAGCGGTTTAAGCCGCGACAATCTGTTGGTTATATTGCTGATCAGCCCCTTGCTCATTGCTCAATTTAAATTGGTACGCGGATGAAGGTTTAACGAGCATACGCATTTAACGCAGGTTGGGTTAGCGCTCATATTCAACATTTTGCGAAAGTTAATAGCTTTTTCGCTGTTCAGAATATCGGTTAGCTCATCATCATGAATGCTGCCTATCGTGTCATGAAAAAAACAAGGCCTTACGCTGCCATCAGCCTCCACAACTGCCGATACCCAGGGCGCGTTGCATTTTTTGAACGGGAACGGGTTGAGGTTATAAAAGGCTGCATAATAACCATAAATATCGCGCAGCTTTTGGTTGCTTTCGGCGATGAACCGGTGGCTATGTCCAATATTCTCTATGATATGTTTTATGATCTGCTGCAACTCGGGCAGCTCTTCTTCGGCTAATAATATCTCGTGTTGCTTAGGCTCACTCCAGGCAGTTTGCCGGTTAAAAGCTTCACTGCTTACATCGGCAGGCAAAAAACTCACCTGATCCAAGCCTATCTCTTTTGCCGCATCGATGATCTTCTCCCAGTTACGGAAATTCAAACGATGGATCACACTCCGGCCGGTAATTTTATAATCGGGTTTTAAACTTTTTAAATGCTGTACCCCCTCGCGCAACTTGGCAAACGCGCCGGGGATATTGCGGATGGCGTCATGCAGCGCTTCGTCACCGTCTATCGAAACGATCACATCATCCACCCATTTCAGCAACTCTGTCGCATGATGTTTCAGGGTCAGCCCTGTCGATAATAAGCTAATGCTGATGTTTTGCCTTTTGAGTATCTCACACAGTTTAAAGAAATTTTTATTGAGCAATGCCTCTCCGCCCGACATCAGCACCTGCTGCGTGCCCAGTTGTTTAAGCGAGCGCATCAGGTTGCTCACATCGGCTTCCGCAAGTTGCTTCAGATTTTTGTTATCCTTCCAGATATCGCACATCACACAGCGGCAGTTGCAGGCGCTATGCGGCATCAGTATCACTACCGGCAAAGCCGATATTACGCCGGTGCGCAAAGTACGGTAACGCTTGTAGGTATGCAGTATCGAGGCCATCATCTTCAATTAAAAACCCTGTATTTCCGGCTGGCGGTATTTCCACAACCTGTGCAGCAGCTTAATCTCGTACGGATAATGAAATACGTTGATCTTATATCGTACCCCGGCCACAAACCTGATGGCGCGGCGTTTTAAACTGTTCATGCGGATATCGGTAACCGTTGGGTAATAACCGTTCAGCACTGTTTCAAAATTGCGGATCTTATCGATCATCTCGGCCGTAAGCCAGGGCGTAAGCGGGTTTTTACGCAGGTCGAAATTCTCCCACGACGGGCTTATCCAGTCTTCCAGTTTCTCGGGAAATTTAAAGCCTCCGGCCATCACCTGCTCATACAATTCCGAACCTTCTGTAGGTACCGGGCTATAGGTATACATCACTATCTCGGTATTGGGGTTTACGGCTTTTATCTTTTTGATAAAGTTGATATCGAAATCGATCTGCGCGTTTACTTTTTCGGGCGTTGCGGCGGGTGTACCAAGCACAAACGAATATTCGGGGATAATATCGAAATGTTTCAATCGTTCGGCAAAGGCCAGTATCTGTGCCCCGGTTTGCGTGCCGCCTTTATCCATCTGGGCCAATACTTCATCGTTGCCGCTTTCGGCACCAAAAAATATACATTTACAACCCGATGCCCGGATGATGCGCAATGATTCGTCGGAATACTTGCTCATGGTATCGATACGCGCCATACCCCACCAGATCATGTTCTCATCCTTCATCAGTTTTGAGAACTCGACGGCACGCTTTTCGGACACGAAAAAGTTATTGTCGTGAAACTCGATGGAATCTGCGCCCCATTTATCCTTGATATATTTTACATCCTGATATACATTTTTTGCCGATTTAGCTTTCCACCTTGCCTCATAAATAGGCACCACCGCGCAAAACGAGCAGGTGAACGGGCAGCCGATGCTGCTATGATAGGCAAAGGTTCTTTCGCCTAAATAGGTTTTGCCCAGATATTTCTCAATCGGGTAAAACCTGTCCAACCGGTGGTAAGGCAGCGGCGGCAGCGAATCCTGGTCGATCAGGTCTTCCTTCGCATTTTTAAATATTTGTCCGTTTGCTTTATAGATCAGATTTTTCAGGAACTCATAAGGCTGAAAGTTCTCCAGCGCATCCAGCAAACTGGGGAAACAATTATCGCCCGGGCCGTTGATAATAAAATCCACATAGCCCGAATCGAGCACTACTTTGGCGTGGTTCGATGGAAAATACCCCCCCCAAACCATCGTCGTGTCTTTATAATTTTCTTTTACCGCTTTGGCGATAGGGATGGCCTGCCTTAACTGCGGACCGGGCATTACGCTAAAACCCAGGTATTTAAACTCTCCGGTTGCCAGGTAGCTCAATATGGTTTGCTGCGGATCGGATTCGCGGTTGCCGTCAACGATCACCCAATCGTATTTGCCTTCTATCGAGGCGGCGATATTCAGGATAGAATTAGGTATCCTGAATGTATTATTTGCGCTTCTTGGATTAAACAGTAAAACCTTGTTCATGGCATCAATTACTCATATCATATCTTCAATTACGTCTCCTATAAAGTATGCGTTGCCTTGCCAAAAAATAAATCGGTGGCAACCCTTCTAAAAAACACATCGTATTCCCTGTATAACAATTTTTACGACCATGGCTGTGCTCCAAACCATCAAAAGCTTTATCCGCCGCAATACCACCGTCATTCACGAGAAGGGATCGGTAAAGGCCTATGACCTGTGGGCAGGCAGTTATGACGACCAGCCCGATAACCTGATGTTTTACCTGGATAACCGCATTTTTGCCGGGTTTATGGCCAATGTAGATCTGAAAGGGAAAAACGTGGCCGATATTGGTTGCGGCACTGGCAGGCACTGGCCGTTATTATATCAGCATCAGGTAGGTAATTTAACCGGGTACGATGTATCGGGAGGGATGTTGGAGCGGTTACACATCAAATTCCCGGATGCCGACCTGGTGAAGATCATCAGCGATGATTTTTTAGCCGATGTGGCCGATGAGACCTATGACGTAATCATTTCAACCCTTACCATAGCCCACATTCAAAACCTGGAATATGCCCTGTTGGAATGGTGCCGGATATTGAAGCCCGGCGGCGAGATCATCATTACCGATTTCCATCCGCAGGCTTTAGCCATAGGCGGCAAACGTACCTTTCAGCATGATCATAAACTGATCGGCATCCGCAACTATGTACACTCAACCACCGCTTTAAAAGAGCTTTTTATAAAGCAAGGATTCACTATAATTGCTGAAACTGAGCGCGTTATAGATAATTCGGTAAGGCATTTTTATGAGAAACAGGACGCCCTGCATGTGTTTAACGACTTTAAGGGCAAACCCATGATATACGGCATACATCTGCGAAAACTATGATAACCCTGGGCAATGTGCGGTTGATGGAAAGCGATGCGTTGGTAAGCGTTGGCATTGCGCATGGGAAAATAGCATCAGTATCCGGGAAAGCCGGAAATAACGGTTTTACTTTTAAAAACGCTGTAGCATTCCCGGGCCTGATCAACTCGCACGATCATCTCGATTTTAACCTCTTCCCGCAACTTGGTAACAAAATTTATAATAATTATGTAGAATGGAGCGCCTACATTCAGGCTCACTATAAAACTGAAATAGATGCCGTATTGAACATCCCGAAGCCATTGCGTACGCAATGGGGCGTTTATAAAAGCCTGCTTTGCGGTGTAACTACCGTTGTTAATCACGGCGCGGCACTGCAAGTGGATAATCCGCTAATTACAGTGTTCGATAAATGCCAGAGCCTGCATTCGGTAGTGCTGGAGAAGAACTGGAGGCTGAGAATAAATAACCCGCTGAAAATGAAGGTTCCGGCAGTGATACACATTGGCGAAGGCACGGACATCAACGCTTTTACCGAGATCAACGAACTGATAAGATGGACATTGCTCAGGCGTGATTTAGTGGGCATACACGGCGTAGCTATGAAAGCCAGTCAGGCCGGTAGCTTTAAGGCCTTGGTGTGGTGCCCGCAGTCAAACTATTATCTGTTCAATAAAACAGCCGATATCGGCACGCTCAAAAAGCATCTGCCCATTTTATTCGGCAGCGATTCAACCCTGACCTCAACCTGGGACCTGTGGGACCATATCCGCATGGCGCAAAAAACACAGCTGTTGAGTGATGAAGAATTGTATGCCTCGCTTACCGGAAACCCGGCCAAAACCTGGAAGCTGAATGGCGGTAGTATAACGCCGGGTAAAAATGCGGACCTTGTTATAGCCCGCGATAAGAATTTCTGCAACCTTAGCCCTGCTGATATGCTGATGGTGATGCACGAAGGAAATATCCGGTTGTTTGATGAGGAATTTTATGAACAGGCTCGCGATAACGGCATCGACGCTGGCCTGTATAGCAAAATTTATTTAGGCGATACCTGCAAATATGTACAAGGCGATTTGCCGAAACTGATGGATGAAATAAAAAAATTTCAGCCGGGTGCCAAATTCCCCGTAAGGGCAACCAGGCCAGCAATGGCGTACGCGCATTAGCCATGAGGTTTGTTTTTGTAAGTTACGACCACAGCCCCGGCTTTAACGATCCGGATGCTTTTTTTAACCAGCTGGATGGTTATTGGGGAATTATGGCCAAGCTCGCGCTCAAACATTCAGTTACCCGCATAATGCAGATAGGCGATACTTACGAACGCGAGTACAAGGGCATCCAATTCAGGTTTGTGAATTTTGGCGCTAAAAGCCGGCGTTTTCCACATAAACTGCACAGGCTGCTTAAAAGCTTGTCGCCCGATGTAGTAATCGTGCACGGTCTGCACAACCCATTGCAGGTTATACAACTGAGGTTAACGTTAGGTCGCGGCGTGAAGATCATCGCTCAAAACCATGCCGAAAAACCTGCCGCGGGTATACGCAAATTGCTGCAAAGAATAGCCGACAGGCACATAGACGCTTATCTTTTCGCTTCGCGTGAAATGGGTATGGACTGGGTGAAACGGGGCAACCTGGCCAACGCTAAAAAGATACACGAAGTGATGGAGGTATCGTCGACTTTTTACCTTATCGGCCGTTCGTTGGCACAAGTTAAAACCGGGGCAATGGGTAAGCCTGTATTTTTGTGGGTGGGCAGGCTCGATCAGAATAAAGATCCACTGAATGTGGTAAATGCTTTTTTGCGGTATACCGATATTTGCCCTGGCGCACGGTTGTATATGATCTATCACACCGAAGAATTGCTGGATGATATTTCGAATCTGCTCGGCAAACACCCAAATGGTTTGGCGGTAACCCTTGTTGGCCGGGTACCGCATAACGAATTACTTTACTGGTACAACAGCGCGGATTTTATCCTTTCGGGTTCGCATTACGAAGGCAGCGGTACCGCCGTTTGCGAGGCCATGAGCTGCGGCTGTGTGCCGATATTGACGGATATCTTTTCGTTCAGAATGATGACCAACGATTGCACGATCGGCCTTTTGTACGAAGCCGGTGATCAGCAGCAATTATTTACCGCGCTGGTAAAAAGCGAACAATTGGATATGCCTGCCGAGCGCGAAAGGGCTTTGGGCTTTTTTAAATCTACACTCTCGTTCCAAGCTATTGCCAAACGGTTTGAGGAGATAGCGGAAGATTTGCTTATCGCTTAAACAATCCTTTTATTTTTTGTTGGAGGGTATTTTGAGCACAATGCTCATCGATCCTTTCCCGAGCATAGCCGGCACCTAATTCCAATGCCTTATGCCAATCTTCACAGGCACCTTTTTTATCACTTTTATTTAACTTTGAGTTTCCCCGGTTAAAATAAGCCATTGCGTTTTCAGGCTCAAACCCGATCGCCTGCGTATAATCTTTTATTGCTTCATCGTATTCGCCTGCTTCGTCCTTATTTGCCGCGCGGTTAACTATTGCATCTGTAAAATCGGGCGCTAATTCGATGGCTTTATCATAATCGCGGCGGGCTGCTTTCCAGGTATGCAATTCATCCTTTACTACCGCGCGCGAATACCAGGCGTTAGGGTCGCCGGGATTTATTTTAATAGCTGTAGAGAAATGGATAATCGCCATTCCTAAATTACGTTTATCATATGCCTGCATCGCCAGATCAAAATATTGCCCATAAAGTGAGTCTGCCATATCCGGAAATTTTTGATCTTCCGCATCCGCCATTGCGCCATAACCATCAAGCGTACAGTCAAACTCATATCCTTTACAATACAGGTCGAGCGCCCAATATATCAGGTTATTTTCATCGACCGGGAATTCTGTAGCATCGCCCTGCATTTCCCATAACCCGCCAATATCTTTTATATCACGAATGTTGTAGCCATAATTTTCACCCAAAAGTTTACCCAGGTTTTCAAGCTTGTCCTTTTCGTCGGAAATAAAAACAAAGTCATAGGCACCCAGCGAATAATCGATCATTCCGCTTTTTTTACGTTGCTCGTATACGGAGGTGGCGGAAACCATTTCTTTACCAAAGTTTTTGCTAAACTGTGTTTGCGTAAAAAAGGTATTAGGCATGGGTGAGATGGGTTTATTTCGACCCATATTACCTATAATCCTTCAAAAAAGCAATAACTACTTATTAATTATATAACTGCATTATACTGCTGGCCACATTTTGGATAGGGTAAGCCAAAACAGGTTCGTGATCTGGGTCGGGCTCGTCAAAAATATCGAGCAGTTTGTGGCACATCTCCACCATATCGTTCACTTTATGGTAATGATCGATTTCGACGTTCATGGGTTTAACAAATGATACCACCTGCGCCCCGGCATATAAAGCCTCCAGGAAAACTGCCGCAAACCCTTCGTACGATGAGGTATGCAAAAACACCTTTGCACGCTGCATTAACGAAAGCACCTCATTATGCGGCACTTCGTCCCGTAAGGTAATGTTGTTTTCGAGCTTGTTTTGTTTGATCAGCGTCTGCAGGTTTTCCTTTTCAGGACCTTTGCCGCAGACAACCGCCTTTACACCGGGTATAAACTCTTTAATGAATTTTATCACCTCAATAAAAATATCATATCGTTTTAAGGGTATTAATGACCCGGCACCCAAAATATCAATATCCCGTTCATGATGATCACCTGGCTCAAAAAGCGAAGTATCTACTCCGAGTGTAATGGTATTGCCCGGTAAAACCCCATAATTGTTAAATACCTGTTGCGCTACAAAATCCGATAAGGCGATCAGCGATGCTCCATCGGGCTTTATCCATTTAAAATACCGGTTACCCGGGCGGGCATCCTGCCCCAGCATCCAGCTAAAATGTTTAAGCCGGTGCTGCCGCGCAAAATTGTGGCCGATAAACGCACACTCATCAAACCATAAGCTCAGCAGCCCGATAATTTGATGTTGTTTGTTAAGCTTTGTCAATGTTTGCCAAACCCGCACCCAATTGGCCCAGCGGTATATACGGCTACGGTTTTTGCCCCCTAAAGCTATCACGGGTACATTGTTCCAGGTATATGATGAACGTTTAAAAGGGTATTCAAAAGCCACAATGATGATATTGAGCTTAGGGTAAGCTTGCTTTAGCGCCCGCACAAAAACCTGTTGAACGGGTATGCAGGTGCTGTCGCCCTCATTTTCAGGGAAGCCGGGACTCAGTATTACCAGGGTTTTGCGTTCAGTCATTGGTATAATTACGCTTGTGTGGTCTTTTTCGTTGCCTCGTATCTACCTAAAAGATCAACATAACTATAACAATATCTGGGCTTTTATAATTTGCAAAAATCACTTTTGCCTTTGTTGTTTTGTCAATCAGAAATATAATATCTAATTTCAACCAAACTGATTTAATTATTTCACATCATGAAAACAAAATCTTCTGTGTGGCTGGCAATCCCATTAGCGCTTGCCGTGTCGTGCAAAAACAAAACAAGTACAGATTCCGCTTCAACCCGGACTATATTTTTCGACAAAAGTGGTATGGATACCACTGTTAAACCCGGCGATAACTTCTTTTTGTATGCCAGTGGTAACTGGTTAAAGAAAACAGAAATCCCGGCATCACAAACCGGCTGGGGATCGTTCTACACCTTGTACGACGATAACCAGAAAAACCTGCACCAGATACTGGAGGACCTTTCTTCGCATAGCAACCCCGATGGCTCGAACGAGCAAAAGGTGGCCGATTACTATACCAGCGGTATGGATACCGTATCGATTGAAAAATTGGGCGCTGATCCGTTAAAACCGATCTTCGCGCAAATTGACGCTGTGAAAGATTACAAAGGCCTGGTAGCGCTTTCGGCAGATGGATTTAAAACCGGTGACGGCTTTTTGTTCGGCTTCGGTGTATCGCCTGATGATAAGATCAGCACCAAAAATGCGGCGCAATTCGGCCAGGCTGGTTTAACACTGCCCAACTGCGAATACTATTCAAAAACCGACAGCGCGAGCGTAAAGATCCGTGCCGAGTTTGTAAAATATGCTACCAAGCTATTCACCCTTGCCGGTGTTGATGCTGCTACCGCCGCAAAAAATGCCGACGCGGTGCTGAAGCTCGAAACCATGATCGCCAAGTCGCACTCAACCCCGGTTGAGCTACGCGACCCGGTAAAGAACTACAATAAATTCGCGGTTACAGATTTCCAGAAACAAATACCGGATATCGACCTGAAAGATGTATTGAACCGTTTAGGCGCTAAAACTGACACCATTTTGGTTGGTCAGCCTAAATATTATGTGGCTTTGGATGGTTTGCTGAAAAGCCAGCCTGTTGACGTTTGGAAGATAGAAATGAAATTTGGCGAGCTGAATGGTTCTGCACCATACCTGAGCAAAGCCTTCCGAGATGCCCGTTTCGATTTTTGGGGTAAAACCATGAGCGGCCAGAAAGTACCAAAACCACGCTGGAAATCGATGGTATCCAGCGTTGATAATGGCCTGGGCGAACTGCTTGGCCAGGTTTACGTGGAAAAATATTTTACACCTGATGCTAAACAACGCATGCTCGACCTGGTGAACAACCTGCAAGGCGTTTATAAGGACCGTATCGAGAAAAATACATGGATGAGCGATGCAACCAAAAAGAAAGCCGAAGAAAAACTGGCTGCCTTTACTAAAAAGATCGGTTACCCGGATAAATGGAAAAAATATGATGATGTAACCATCAATAAGGCTACTTACTTTGCCAACCAGCAATCTATCGCCAAACACGATTTTAAAGAGATGATCGACAAACTGGGTAAACCGGTTGACCGCACTGAGTGGGGTATGACGCCACCTACCGTAAACGCGTACTACAACCCGCAGTTTAACGAGATCGTTTTCCCTGCCGGTATCCTGCAGTTTCCGTTCTTTGATAAAGATGCTGACGATGCCATCAACTACGGCGCTATCGGCGCGGTTATCGGCCACGAAATGACCCATGGTTTTGATGATCAGGGCCGCCAGTATGATAAAGACGGTAACCTGAAAGACTGGTGGACAGCCGAAGATGCCGCCAAATTTAAAACCCGCGCGCAAGTGGTTGTTGACCAGTACAACAAATACACCGTGCTGAACAACCTGCACGTAAACGGCCAGTTGACCTTAGGCGAAAACTTAGCCGATATTGGCGGTTTGGCCATTGCTTACCAGGCTTTCAAAAACACACCACAGGGTAAAGGCGATACCAAGATAGACGGTTTAACGCCTGATCAGCGTTTCTTCCTGTCGTTCGCGCAGGTATGGCGCATTAAGGATCGCGACGAAACTATGCGCATGCGCATCAGCGGCGACCCGCACTCGCCCGAAATGTACCGCGTTAACGGCCCGCTGTTCAACATGGAAGCATTTTACAAAGCATTCGATATCAAACCTACCGATAAGCTTTACCGCCCTGAAGCAGAGCGTGTAAGTGTGTGGTAGTTGGGGATAGAATCAAGAGACAAGAAACAGGAATCAAGACTTTTCTGCAATGAAAAGGCTCACCATTTGGTGAGCCTTTCTTACTTATAACTAATTTGGTATTTTAAATCAAACTAACGCTGCGGTTTACAAAGTCGGTTAGCTCGGCGCCGGTAAGCATACCTTGCGAAAGCAAAGCCAAGTCGAACGCCTGGCGGGCAAGCGCGGTTTGTTCTTCTTCGTTTTCATCGTTCAGTATACGGCTGATGAGTTTGTGGTTACCGTTGATTGATACTTTATAGTTATCGGGCAGCGAGCCATAGAAGCTCATGCCACCGCCCATGGCAGCCATATCTTTCATACGGCGCATAAACTCGTCCATGGTAACAGTTACCGGTAATTCATCAGGGCTTAGGCTCTCTATCTCCACCTTCATATTCGGTTTGGTGATCGCTTTTTCGAAGATGCCTTTTACCTTGGTCGATTGCTCTTCGGTCAAAGCATGGGCAGGGGTATCCGCTTTGTTAATCAGTTTATCGATCACGTCGGCATCTACACGTTTCACCGAAGTTTTATCCAGTTTTTGCTCTAGTTGGCTCACAAAATGGTTATCGATCGGCGAGTTCATAAGCAATACATCATAACCTTTTTTGTTGGCGCTTTGGATAAACGTATCCTGTTTGGCCGGGTCGTTGGTGTACAGGTAAACTACGGTATCGTCCTTATTGGTTTGGGTAGATTTTACCTTTTCGCGGTATTCGTCTAAAGTGAAGAACTCGTTTGTAGTGTTAGTCAGCAGGGCAAAATCTTTAGCTTTATCATAAAACTTCTCTTCGCTGATCATGCCGTATTTCACAAACAGGCCGATATCGCTCCATTTTTCCTCGAACGATTTACGGTCGGCTTTAAACAGCTCTGCCAATTTATCAGCCACTTTTTTGGTGATGTAGTTGTTGATCTTTTTAACGTTGCTATCTGCCTGTAAAAAGCTGCGCGATACGTTAAGCGGGATATCCGGGCTGTCGATTACGCCGTGCAGCAGCATCAAAAATTCGGGTACGATGTCCTTCACCTCGTCGGTAATGAACACCTGGCGGCTGAATAATTTGATCTTGTTCTTGGTGATCTCGAAATCGTTCTTCACTTTCGGGAAGTACAGCACACCGGTCAGGTTGAACGGATAATCCACATTCAGGTGTATCCAGAACAATGGCTCTTCCGAGAATGGGTACAGCTCTTTGTAGAAATCCAGGTAATCCTGGTCGATCAGTTCCGAAGGCGCTTTGGTCCATATAGGATTGGTATTGTTGATGATGTTATCAACAATAACTTCGGTATATTTTGGTTTGCCTTCTTCGTCCTCGCCATCCGGTTCGCGCTCGGTATCGGTGCCAAACTTGATAGGCACTGGCAAAAATTTGCAGTATTTATCCAGTATCTGCTGCAGGCGGTGCTTATCCAAAAACTCCTCGCCTTCGGCATTGATGTGCAGTATTACATCGGTACCGCGTGTGGTGCGGCTGCCTTCTGTAATTTCAAATTCGGTGCTGCCATCGCACACCCACCGTGCAGGCTCGGCGCCTTCCTGGTACGATAAGGTTTGGATCTCTACCTGGTCGGCCACCATAAATGCCGAGTAGAAGCCTAAACCAAACCGGCCGATGATCTCGTTGGCGTCTTTGGCATCTTTAAACTTCTCCATAAACTCGGTAGCGCCCGAGAAAGCGATCTGGTTGATGTATTTTTTAATTTCTTCGGCGGTCATACCTAAACCATTATCACTGATGGTGATGGTTTTGGCAGCCTCATCGAAAGCAACTTCAACCTGCAGATCGCCCAGTGTGCCGTTATATTGCCCAAGCGAAGCCAGGCGTTTTACTTTTTGCGTCGCATCGACAGCGTTCGACACCAGCTCGCGTAAAAATATTTCATGATCAGAGTATAAAAACTTTTTGATGATCGGGAAAATGTTCTCGGTATGTATCGAGATCGTTCCTTTTTCTTGCATAGTTTATTTGGATTTTGGTTTTACTATAGTTCACTGTTTACTATCAAGCCTTGTTCCAAATGGGTGTTGGTTGTCAAATTGTCAGGCGGTTTTGATGTGCAAATATGAGGATGTGCAGATGTGCAAATGTTTGCTCATTAAAGTATTTATGGGCATTCAACTTTTACTGGCGCAAGTATGTAGGGCTGGCTATAGCAGTGGCTACTTGTGCCTTATTTACATTTTCTTGATTCTTGCCCATCTATCGGCGCAAGTATATATCGTTGGTTTGAGCAATGGCTACTATGCCTTAGTTATTCAATCAGCGTAATCATTCAATCATTTACATCAGCGGTTCGGATATGGGCGCTGCTGCGGGCCGGACTAACAAATAGCGATGGGTTTGAAACCCATCGCTATTTGTTACATACTTATTGCTTAGCCGCCCACTTGTCCATCTTAGCTTCAAAAACGCTGAGCGGCATGGCGCCGTCTTTTAATACCTGATTGTGAAATTCGGCCAGATCGAATTTGTTGCCCAGTTTCTTTTCATAACGGGTACGTAGTTCGCGAATTTTTAACGCACCTATCTTATAGCTTAAAGCCTGTGCCGGATAAGCCATATAGCGTTCAATTTCGGCGGTGGCGCCTTGCTCGTCAATCTGTTCGTTGTCCATCATGTACTTAATGGCCTGTTCGCGGGTCATGCCTTTGGTATGGATGGCCACGTCAACCACCAAACGGATGGCACGGTGTATTTCATCGCCCAAGGCGCCCATGTGCTGGTAAGGGTCGGTAAACAGGCCAAGCTCTTTGCCCAGCGACTCACAATACAAAGCCCAGCCTTCAACATAGGCGGTTTCGCCCTGGTCGAAACGGCGAAACCCAGGCAGCGAAGTATTCTCCTGGGTTAATGAGATCTGGTAATGGTGACCGGGGATAGCTTCGTGCAGGAAAAGCGACTCCATGCCCGAAGTGATATTAAACTTGGTAGCATCCAAAATCGGCACATAAAATATACCCGGACGGCTACCATCGGCTGTACCAGGATAATATTCGGCGCTTGCCGAGGCCGCGCGGAAAGCCTCGGTCTGCCTGATCTCGAAGGGACACTTAGGTACATGCGTAAACTCCTTTTTCAGGTTAGGCTGCATACGCTGGTGGATATTTTCGAAAGCATCCAAAACCTGTTTCGGTGTTTTGTATGGATAGAATTTCGGATCGGTCTTCATATAATTGAAGAACGCCGGCAAATCGCCTTTAAAATCCACCACGTTTTTGATGCTATCCATCTCCTTGCGGATGCGCGCCACTTCGCTTAAGCCTAATTGATAAATCTCTTCGGGCGTTTTTTCGGTCGTAGTTTGGGCTTTTACCAAATAAGCATACATGGCACTACCATCCGGTAATGATGATAAGCCCGAAGTGGTACGCGCTTTAGGCAGATATTCGTTCTTCAGGTACTCGCCCAGTTTTTTGTAGGTAGGTACTACGATAGTGGTAATGGCATGAGTATAAGCATCAGTTAAACGCTTTTTATCGTCATCGCTAAAGCTTTTCGGCAGTTTGGTTATCGGGCCGTAAAACAAGCTCCTGGTTGGGTCGGTAACTACCATGGCCTGCATCTGCGGTATCATTTTTACCACCAGCGATTTGGGCAACACCACACCAGCCTTGATGCCTTTGTTAAAGTTGGCCACCGCGGTATCAGCCCAAATGGCGAAGGCGCTTAAACGCTTCAGCCAGTTGTCGTAATCCTTAACGGTTTTAAAAGGTTGTGTGCCCGAGCCTGAACCGAACTGCCCCATGGTGATAGGCAGTGCATTGAACTGGTCGAAGGGCATGTAATCGAAATGGTACTTGAAGCGCTCGAGGTTCATTTTGGCCTCGTAAGTAAATATATCATACGACAACTGATCGTTTTCGCTCAGGTCTTCGCGCTTAAATTTTTTTACCTTATCCAGGTAGCTGGTGTACAGGTTTTTTGCCTGTTTTACGAATTCGGCCGAGCCGTCGTTGGGCAACAGGTCGTTATAGCGGTTATCACCCGCGAAGGTGGCTTCGATAGGGTATAGCTTTAGCCTGTCCTGGTAATAATCATTAAATACTTTAGCCAGGTCCTTGTTATCGCCCGGTGCCGAACTGCTGCCTCCGGGTTGTTTACACGCCGATATAGAAGCTGCGATGATCATCATTAAAAATATTTTTTTCATAAAATGAGGTTAGTTGAAAGGTAAAGCTATGAAATTGCCGGCAGATATTAATGCAACTTTTCGGGCCGGGTGGAGGTTTCCCTCTTGAGAGGGGATTTAAAATCTGACAGATATTTATGCAATGTTTTGAACGATGAGCCTGTGTTTAACTAATTTAGCACCATGAAAATACCTTTTGAAGAACTTAAAGCCGAGTTTCTGCGGGTATTGCTGAAGCAGGATTTCGATGCGGAAAAGGCAAAACAATGCGCCACCATATTTGCCGAGAATAGCCGCGACGGAGTATATACCCATGGTTTAAACCGCTTCCCTGCGTTTGTTGACTATATTAAGCAGGGGCTGATAGACAGCTATGCAGAGCCTGCTCTGGTAAATACGTTTGGTTTGATTGAGCAATGGAACGGTAACTTGGCGCCGGGTATGCTGAACGCGCACTTTTGTACCAAAAGGTCCATTGCTTTGGCCAAAGAGCACGGCATTGGTTGTGTGGCCATCCGCAATACCAACCATTGGATGCGTGGAGGCACCTATGGTTGGCAAGCTGCCGAAGCTGGTTGCATAGGCATACATTTTACCAATACCATAGCGCTGGTACCACCCTGGGGAGGTATCGACCCGCGACTGGGCAATAACCCGCTGGTAATAGCCGTACCGCGTGCCGAAGGACATATTGTGCTGGATATGGCCATATCGCAATACTCGATGGGCAAACTGATGCAATATCAGGCTGAAGGTGAAAAATTACCACTGCCTGGTGGATACGATGGACGGGGTGAATTAAGCGCCGACCCGGGCGAGATCATCAGATCGAAGCGTTTATTGCCTGTGGGTTTTTGGAAGGGATCGGGTTTGGCACTGATGCTCGATTTGCTGGTGACGATTTTAAGCCAGGGAAGTTCGACGGCTAAGATCACCGAAAGGCCAACGGAACTGGGTGTTAGCCAGGTGTTTATATGTATTAACAACCCTGATAAAGAGGTCGCACGTCAATTGACCGAACAGGTATTGGCCTTTACTAAGAGCAGCCGCCCTGAGGTTGAAGGTGGCTCAATTGCTTATCCTGGTGAGAACACCCTGAAGACACGTATCCGGAATTTAAAAGAAGGTATCCCTGTGAGGGAAGATATCTGGGCTAAAGTGAAAGCGATGTGATGTACAAAATAGGCGAACAAACCGATAACCTCGTTCCCGTGGGGAGGGAATCGCACATGGCCACTGTTATCTTATTCTTTATATTACTAACGCTATGCGTTGTGCGCTCTGCTTATGCGCAATCCAAACCTTTTCCGCAACATGTAAAATACTATGCCGGCGTTATCAAACCCAATCATATTTCGCAAGTGCAGATGGATAAAACGGTTGCCGGATTTTATGACAGGTGGAAAGAACGTTATGTAAACAGCGGTTGCGAAAAAGGACAAAATTACATCTGGTTTGAAAAGCCTGGCAACAAGCAATGTGTAAGCGAGGGGCAAGGTTACGGTATGCTGATCGTGGCCCTGATGGCTGGTTATGATAAATCGGCTAAGGTTACTTTTGATGGGCTTTACCGTTATTATAAGGCCCACACCAGTAAACGCAGCAAGTACCTGATGGCATGGGCACAGAATAATAATTGCAAAAACCAGGACGGCAGCACCGCCAGCGATGGCGACCTGGATATCGCCTACTCATTATTGCTCGCCAATGCGCAATGGGGCAGTAGTGGGCAGGTCAATTATCTGCAGGAAGCGCGCAATATGCTTGCGGCTATTATGCAACAGGAGATCAATCCAGAAACCTATACCGTGTTACTAAGCAACGCGGTTGAATACGACAGCGCTGATTATTTTGATACCCGCTCATCCGATTTTATGCCTGCGCATTTTAAAGCATTTAAAGCCGTAACAGGCGATGCTCGGTGGACTAAAGTAACCGATAATGCTTACCGGTTATTTAAAAACTTGCAGGATAAATATAGTCCCGACGCCGGCCTGGTGCCCGATTTTATCAGGCATATCAATAAAAAACCCACTCCTGCGCAGGCGCATTACCTCGAGTCGGGTTACGATGGGTATTACAATTACAACGCCTGCCGGGTGCCCTGGCGCGTTGGCACAGATGCTATAGTAAATGGGGATAAACGTGCGCTGGCTATGGCTGCGAGGATAAACGCGTGGATACGGCAAACTACCGGCGATAATCCGGATAACATATCGGCCGGGTATACGCTGGCCGGTAATGATGTTAAAGGAAGATATTTCGAGGCGATGAGTTTTATTGCTCCCTTTAGCGTATCGGCCATGACCGAACCCAGAAATCAGCTTTGGTTGAACCGATTATGGAATTATATCAACAAATTCGACCTCGATGATTTTGATTATTACGATAATAGCATCAAAATGATTGATTTGTTATTGATATCGGGCAATTATTGGTGGTTGAGGTAATATTTTGTTACTGATCTGTTGCTTTCGAACAGATATTCTTTTACATTTGGTACGCCTAATAATAAGTTGATTAAACCCGATGCCGTTGCTGTTTGCTACGTCGTTATTTAGCTTTTATTGATAATGCTTGATGCTTCAGAAATACACCCTGATGATACAACAGACGTAACAAAGCGAAAGCGATTGCTTTGTCCGCATTGCCGCAAACCGTTAGAATACCGTATCTCGCGCGGAGCTTTAGTTAAGTTGTTTTTATTTTGGTGGCCCGCCAAACGTTTCAGATGTTTTAACTGTATGCGTACCAGTTATGTTTGGGGCACGCCACAATTATAAAAGCGCTTCAAACTTTTCCCAGAAACCGTCCTTAGGCAAGGGCGCATAAATAGTAATGGGCTCTTTTTTGATGGGGTGGATAAAGTTGATTTTGCGCGAATGCAGACAGATGCTTTTCTTGAGGCTACCACGTGGATATCCATATTTATTATCGCCAACGATAGGGCAATTTAAGGTAGATAGTTGCACCCGTATTTGATGCGGGCGGCCGGTTATCGGATCAACCTCTATTAAATAATAACCATTCAGTTCGCCAATCAGCTTATAATTTAATTCGGACCGTAAGCTACCTGTAACCTCCTTGATATGAGCGGAGGTAACATTTTTCTGCGGATTTTTAACCAGCCAGTGTACCAGGTTGCCCTCCGGTGGTTGGGGGCGGTTGCGAACCACTGCCAGGTATGTTTTGTGTACATCACGGTTTTTAAACAGTTGATTCATCCGCTCGAGCGCCTTGCTGGTTTTAGCGAACATGATGAGCCCGCTTACCGGCCTGTCGATGCGATGTATCACACCCAGAAAAGCGCCGTTAGGTTTGTTGTATTTTTTCGCGAGGTATCGCTTTACCTTCTCGTCGAGCGGTTCATCACCGGTATCATCTACCTGCACAATATCACCCGCGCGTTTGTTAATGGCAATGAGGTGATTATCCTCATAAAGAACGTCTTTGTCGGTAATAGCCCCCTCTAAATTTCCCCCGGAAGGGGAGTCTTTGAACTTCTTATGGTTGAACTCGCTCACTATTTATTGCTTTAAAGTCCTCCCTGCCGGGGAGGATTTAGGTGGGCCCTAATACTGTTCTTTCTCGTTCGGGAAATCGTTTGATTTTACGTCGCCGATATAGCCTTTGATGGCCTCGTTCATGATGTCATACAAATTGGCGTACTGGCGTAAAAATCTCGGGCGAAAGCCTTTGTTCAGGCCAAGCATATCGTGTATCACCAAAACCTGGCCATCGCAATGTTTTCCTGCACCAATACCTATGGTGGGTATGTTGAGGCTTTGGCTTACTTCCTGCGCCAGTTTAGCCGGAATCTTTTCGAGCACGATGCCAAAGCAACCCAGTTCCTGCAAGGTAATAGCATCCTCACGTAGTTTTTGTGCTTCTGCTTCTTCTTTGGCCCTTACGGTGTAAGTACCGAATTTATAGATGGATTGCGGTGTTAAACCCAGATGGCCCATTACCGGGATACCGGCCGCCAGGATTCGGCTTACCGACTCTGCTATCTCTTTACCGCCTTCAATTTTAACAGCATGCGCGCCCGACTCTTTCATAATGCGGATAGCCGAATTAAGCGCTTCTTTCGAGTTACCCTGGTATGAACCGAAGGGCAGATCGACCACTACGAGCGAGCGGTTGATGGCCCGTACTACTGAGGATGCGTGATAGATCATCTGATCTAAAGTGATAGGCAGCGTAGTTTCGTGCCCGGCCATTACATTCGAGGCCGAATCGCCAACCAGGATGACATCAATACCGGCATCATCAACAATGGTAGCCATTGAGTAATCGTATGCGGTAAGCATGGCAATCTTCTCGCCGCGCTGTTTCATTTCCTGCAGGGTATTGGTGGTTATCCTTTTAACTTCTTTATGTACCGACATGGGGTTGGGTTTTGTAATGGCAAAGTTAGGTTTATTTCGGATTTCGAATGTTCAATTTCGGATTTACTTGATGATGAGGCCTGGCTATAACCTGTTGGATAGCAAAAAGCGCGTTTCTAAATTCGAAATTCAAATAAATCCGAAATCCCAATTCCGAAATCCGAAATAAAAGTGTACTTTTGCGCCCGTGAATCCGGAAGTTTCAAACTTCGTGTCTCCATACCATTTTCGCAGTAACTTATACCTGCCTGATCTCTGTTTTTTAACTTTTAATTTTTTGGTGAAATGAGCATTGCTAAACTACCTGCTATATTATTGCTTGCCGACGGAACTGTATTTTACGGCAAAGCGGCCGGAAAGATCGGTACTACTACCGGCGAGATATGTTTTAATACCGGGATGACGGGTTACCAGGAAATTTTTACCGATCCATCGTATTTCGCCCAGATTATGGTGACTACCAATGCCCACATCGGCAACTACGGCATCAGGAACGAGGAAGTTGAATCGGGCAAGATACAGATTGCTGGTTTGGTTTGTAAAAACTACAATGTGGCTTACAGCCGTAAACAGGCTAACGAGTCGATCCAGGATTATTTTACCGAACAGAATATTGTGTCGATATCGGACATCGATACCCGCCAGCTGGTTCGCCACATTCGTGACAAAGGCGCGATGAATGCCATCATCTCATCGGAAACGCTGGATATTGAAGAGTTGAAAAAGCAATTGGATAAAGTACCATCGATGGATGGCCTGGAGCTATCATCACAGGTATCAACCACCGAGGTTTACACCTTTGGTAATGAAAACGCTACCCATCGCCTGGCTGTGCTCGACTTAGGTGTTAAGAAAAATATCCTCCGTAATTTTGACGACAGGGACGTTTACGCGCAGGTTTTCCCGGCTAAAACCACCTTTGCCGAGATGGAAGCTTTCAAACCCGATGGTTACTTTATATCGAACGGCCCCGGCGACCCTGCCGCGATGCCTTATGCTGTAGAAACCGTAAAAGAGATACTAGCTGCTGATAAACCGATGTTTGGTATCTGCCTTGGTCACCAGCTTTTAGCCTTGGCTAATGATATCCCAACTAAAAAAATGTTTAACGGCCACCGTGGATTGAACCACCCGGTTAAAAACGTGATTAAGAACCATTGTGAAGTAACATCGCAAAACCACGGTTTTGGTGTAGTTCCTGAGGCTGTTCGCGCATCGGATAAGGTAGAGATCACCCATGTTAACCTGAACGACCAATCGATCGAGGGCATCCGTGTTAAAGGCAAAAAAGCATTTTCGGTACAATATCACCCCGAGTCGTCGCCCGGCCCGCACGATTCGCGCTACCTGTTCGATGATTTTATCGAGATGATGAAGAAGTAAGTTTATTGTAAACCTATACACATTTTTATAATACAGTTTATCTAGCTTATTATTACATTTGTTAATAATGAAGCCTGTAGATAAGATCGTATTAAAACTTGAAGAATGTATCAAATCAGGATCTTTTGTAGAACTTGAAACTGAAAAGGTCGAGTTAAAAGATTTATCAGGCGGAGATGACTGGAAAGAACTCTATAAATCAATTTGTGCCTTTCTAAACTCACAAGGCGGAATAATCATAATTGGCGTAAAGGAAGATCCTAAAAATAAACAATATTACTTTCGTGGATTTAATTCCAACAATGAAAATAAACTAAAGGAAATTCCTTCAAAGTTTACTACGGATGCCGGACAATCTTTGGATTTAACGGAATTTATCAGACCTGATTTGTTTGAAATTCGAGATTTTTTAGATGGTCGGATATGTATACTCTATGTTGAAAAACTACCGGAAGACAAAAAGTTTGTAATGTTCGATAATGCGGCCTGGGAAAGAAAATTGACAGGTGATCACAGGATTTCTCCTCAGAATATTGAACGACAACGCGAGCTAAGGGTTGATTTGGAGATGGCAAGAGAGCTTAGAATAGTCGACAATAGTTCTCTCGAAAACCTCGACGTAGATAAATTAAATGATTTCATTCAGAGGCTAAATCAAGGAATGAAAGTAGAGACTTTAAAAGCAGATATTCCCTCGGCTATTTCTTTCTTAGAAAGGAAAAAATTTATTCTAAATGGCAAACCCACTATGCTAGGTATGTTGGTTTGTGGTAAAGATATATTTGATTTTGTAGAAGGCAGATGTCAAGTTGATGGGTTTGTAATAAGTCCTGTACAGATTGCGACCAATAAAAAAATTTTCAAGGATAACATAATACCTCTTTTAGAAAGTAGCGTAGGCTTTGTTTTCACAAACATTGCAACAGGTATCAGTCCTCAAAAAGGAGGGACTACAATTTTTGAATATCCTGAAAGACTTATAAGAGAGACGGTAAATAATGCTTTAGCCCACAGGGATTATAGCGTAAATAAATTTGTAAATATTACAATTAGTCCTAATAAACAAATAGAGATACGCAATCCAGGGAAGTTCAGGCAGGAGCAAGTCCTGAGAATTGATGGAGATATTCCAGTACGTAGAATTATACCTATTCCTAAAGCACAGAATCCACGCTTAGCAGATGTTTTAAAGACATTTGATAGATGGGAGGGTAAAGGTTGGGGGATGTCATCTTTGACCAACCTTGCATTAGAAAATCAGGTTGATTTGTCTTACTACATTTTATACACAGAACAAGATATTGGCTTAGTAATTCCAAAAGGTAGGATCTTGGATGATGAAATTGAATGGTGGTTAAGAAGTTTCAGTGGGTATATATTTAAAAAAACTAATGGAAGAGATTTATCTGATGAACAGGCTACGGTTTTAGCGTATTTTTATAAATCTGAACGATTGAATAAATTGGAGCGTTATACTATTACGTTAACCCCTGACAATAACCATTTTGCTGTTATAGATGAATTACTTAGGTGGGGCCTTATTTTTAAACACCAGGACAGTCCAGCGTTGTACCCAATTTATCTAATAGATAGAAATCTTTCAAGATTTGACTTTACTAATGAATTACGTCAAATTTTTGGTGGTGCGTATGACAATATTGGGTATGATCACAAAGATACTCTTAGTGCAATCTATCATTTTAATGAATTCGGAAAAAATATTAAAGATATAAACGCTGCACAGATTGGTGATTTTCTTTATTTCAGGAAAAATCAAAAAATATTGGATGTTAAACAATATAACGAATACAAAAGAAAAATAAGAAGGGTGATTAGTTCTTTAACAAATCAAGGATATTTAATCAAATCTTCCGAATCGCGGCCGAGCTATGCGATTAATAAAAATTATCAGAGGTCACCCTCTTTATTTGATAATTAGAATAACTCATTCTTCAATACAAAAGCCCGGCATTTGCCGGGTTTTTTGGTTTCAGATCGGGCGTGTCGTGGTAAACGCCTTTATTGATCTGTTCGTTAATCTCGTATACCATAATATCCAGTTCGGAGGCCGATATTTCGATGTAGTTAATGCAGAGTTCGCGCTCCTGCTCATCGTTACTGATCCGTATTACATTCAGTAAACCCAGTATCGAGGCCAATGGCCGGCGCACGTTGTGCGATTGCGCCCAGGATATTTCGCGCAGTAAATTGTTTTGGCGCATTAGTTCGGTATTGGCTTGCTGCAAACGCTCTTCGGTGAGCAAACGCTGGGTTACATCTTCAGCGGTGATCATTACATGTTGCTCGTTGTCTGTATGGGTGAGGTGCGAGGTGATATGTACAAAAATATCAGACCCATCCTTATGTTTATGCCGCCATACGCCGAAGGTTTTATAATCGGTGTCAAAACGGTTTAACGCATTCATCACTTTGTCGGCATCCTCGGGCGGGCGTATATCGAGAATGCTCATATCATAAAATTCATCTTTGCTGTAGCCATATTTTAAAACCGCAGCATCGTTTACTGCGATAAACCGCAGCGTTTCGCGGTGGTATATCCACATTGGGGCGGGGTTGTCTTCAAAATAAGTACGATATTGTTTTTCACTTAATTGCAGGCGATTATAGTACCGGCTGATAAGACCGTGGAGAATAAAGCCTGTAACTAACAGAAAAAGCAGCGCGCTAACAGTGCCCATACAAAGTAGGGGCACGTCTTTTGACGGGCGGAGGCGATAAAATAAAATATCGCTTATAGCTATCCATACCGTGCCGGCAAAGCCGTACATCAGTACAATGCGTAAAGCGGCCGACCTCATTTAAGTTTTGGTAAATAATTGAACACGGGGTGTTAAGATAGAACTAATTCGCAATAAAACACCCGGTTTTTGCAATTATAATAATTACACTTTTAAGAAAATCAGTAGCTGTTAAATAACAGACGTCTAATAACGGAAGGATATAAAAAAGCCCCCTGCTTAATGACAGGAGGCCCGAAACTATTAATCAAAAAAAATCAAGGTATTTTAAAACCTAAACCCAATTGCCATAGCTGGTTGCGGTACTGCGGGGTTTGGGTGGTACCGTCAACATTATCCTGCTGCAGATCGAGGGTATAACGGGCACGCAGATCGACATTGCTGCTGAGGTCAATACTCAAACCGATCACACCATCAATAATACTTTTGCGGAACCTGGTGGCGTCATCCTCATAACGCTGCTGCACAACGGTTGAAAAACCATTGGAGTAAGTGTTAGTGGTCGACATCAGGAATGATACCTGGGGGCCAATGATCAAACCAAATCCTGGGGCCAGTTTCAGCTTAGCCAGCAAAGGTGCATCAATAAAATTGGTGCGCTGGTTAAACTCGCCATATGTAGTATGGGCCTTGTAACCTTTGGTATCATACATAATTTCCGGATCGAATGATAACGGGCCGATCAGGTGGATATCCATGGTAACACCAGCGTTAAAGCCGGTGCGGTAATCGGTGGTAAAGTTAGGGTCGTCGGTTTTAATGATGTTGGAGGAGTTTACACCTCCCGCGACACCGAATTTGATCTGGGCATTAGCTGCACCTGCAAACAGCAGGCTTACAGTAAAAAGTAGCAATCTTTTCATTGGATGTTTCATGTTAATATTGAACAGGCTAGTGAAATAAATATGCCAATTATCATAGTAATGATAGTTTAGATGAATTAAGCCATGCTTTTGTATGATTTGGACGTTATTAAATATTAAAAGCGATCAAACCGGCTCGCTTAAACTGTATATTTTTCTATACGGTTTTTGCCCGATATTGCTTGTGTCTGTCAAATTAAGAGCGCTTTCTGTTGCTTGAAATACCGGCTTAATTGATAGTTTTGTTTTTATGATTAACTGCAAAAAAACCCTGAGGCTCACGCTTGTAATACTATTATGTATTTCATCTCATTTGGCGATGTCCCAAAAGCAAAGTTTTGTACGCTCGCTCGATCAGCAGAACCATTGGGTGGATTCGGTTTTTAATAGGCTGAGTAAAAAGCAAAAGATAGCGCAGCTGTTTATGGTGCGGGTTTACAGTAATCAAACCCCTGCGTTTGATGATTCGATAGCGCGGCTGATCAAAAAAGAAAAGATAGGCGGTATTGTGTTCTTCCAGGGTGGGCCGGTGCGGCAGGCGCAGTTTACCAACCGATATCAAAGCATCAGCAAAGTGCCCTTGCTGATGGCAATAGATGGCGAGTGGGGCCTGGGTATGCGTTTGGATAGTACGATATCATATCCCTACCAGATGACGCTTGGCGCTATACAGGATAATACCCTGTTGTTTAAGATGGGACAGTTTGTGGCACGCGATTTTAAACGCCTGGGCTTGCAGATGAATTTCGGGCCGGATATGGATGTGAACAACAACCCGAATAACCCCGTGATCGGCTTCCGCTCATTCGGTGATAACAAATACAATGTAGCGCAAAAGGGCATAGCCTATATGCAGGGCATGCAGAATGGCGGGATATTGACCACGGCCAAGCATTTCCCGGGCCATGGCGATACAGATGTGGATTCGCATTACGATCTGCCCCAACTGCCTTTTACCCGCCAACGGCTGGATTCGCTGGAGGAATATCCTTTCCGTGAGGCCATCAAAGCCGGGCTGAGCGGTGTGATGGTAGCACACATGAACATACCTGCATTGGACAGCACCAAACACTTACCGTCGACACTATCAAAACCGATCATCACCGGTGTGTTGAAAGACTCGCTGGGCTTTAAGGGCCTGGTGGTTTCGGACGCGATGGGGATGAAGGGTGTGGTAAAATACTTCCCGAATGGTGAGGCAGACGTAAAGGCTTTTATGGCAGGTATGGATATCCTCGAACTATCTGAAAACTCGAAACGAGCCATTAAGATGGTAAAAAAGGCTATGCGTAAAAAGCAGATCGATAGGGAAGAACTTTATACGCGGGTAAAGAAAGTGCTGGCCGCTAAATACTGGGCCGGCCTGAACCATGTTGAACCTGTGGAAACTAATAACCTGATTGCTGACCTGAACCGGCCCGACGCTAAAGCCCTGGTGCAGCAATTGACCGATTCGGCATTAACGCAACTGACCAATAACGCCAGCAGGCAGGCCTTCGATTTTGGAAAGAAAACGGCTTTGGTAAGTATCGGCCCGAGTGATACTACGCTTTACCAGCGTGAGCTGCAAAAGCAATTTACCGATAGCAAGCTGTTTTTTGTACCCAAAAATACAAACACCACGCCGGTTTTAGATAGCTTGCTTAGCCAGTTAAAAGATTACGACCAAATCATCGTAGGCGTGCACGATACGCGTTTGCGCCCGGCCAGCAAGCTCGATTTTAGCAGTAATGTAAAGCTGTTGATAGCCGAGTTAGCAGGGCAGCCTAATAGTGTGATCAGTGTATTTGCCAACCCCTATACCATTGCCGGTTTGCCGGGCATCGAAAAATGTAATATGCTGCTGATGGGGTATCAGAAAAGTGATGAGATGCAACGATCGGCAGTAAAGGCGATTTGCGGGCAGTTAAAACCGACAGGTAAATTGCCGGTGAATGTAAGCGCGTTCTTTTCGAGCGGAACCGGGCATGTTTATGATCAGTAATGCGGGCTTGTAATAAGGATCAAGGAATTTTTCTTTATCTGGCTTTTTTAGCGCAAGTATGTAGCGTCGGATGGTGTGGTAGCTACTTGTGCCTAATCAGGATGGGCACAAGTAGCAGCCCACTGGCCTCTGCCCTACATACTTGCGCCAGCATGAGCGGCTAGCCCGGCCGCAGGCAACGCCCAGATAATTAATGACTGAAGGATTGATTTTTGAATGAGTGAATAGGCACAAGTAGCAACCCTCGTATCCGGCCCGACATACTTGCGCCAGTAAAAAATATCCAACCCCCAGTCAGCCCAACATACTTGCTCCAGTAAAGGGGATGTTCTACCGCATCGTTCTTCGACAAGTTCAGAATGACAGGCTGGCGCACAATGAATTTCAACTAATTCTATCCGGCCTTCAATTGATCAACCTGCCCGTTATATCCACATTACGGGCGAAGGGGTTGATATACAGGTTTGCCAGTATGGCAAACTCGCGGCGGGTGATGGGTTTGTTCAAATCGTAAACCGAGGCGAATTTGAAGCGGCTTTGCCAGTATTTTTTGACGTTTTTTTGCAGGGTCTCGGGGTCGCTCAAGGTCATTTCGCTGATGAATGACAGTAAATTACCTACTGTGAAATTATCGCCCGGTTTTATTTTATTGAACCATAGGAACGACCGGGCATAGATCTCCATCAAAACCGGTTTAACCTCGGCGGTTTTTACAATAGAATCGGGCAGAAAGTAGCTGGCTGTTGATTTGCCTTGGGTTAACTGCACGCCTTTGAGCAAGCCGGTAGCGCCTATTTGTTGGATGGCCCTGAAGTAAGGATCGCTTTGTTTCACATCCACAAAGGGCATCAGGTAGGCGTTAAAGCGCAGGAGTTCTTTCTGCACTTCGCGCACGTTGATCTTTTTGGTGGTGGTTTTATAGAATGCGCAAAATGCGGCAACGGTTCCGGCGCCTTGGCCAAGTGTCATCTGTACCGAAGGATAAAATGTGCTGGCATTTACCAGGTGTGTGGTGGATAAACCTTTTTCAGTTACAAGCAGGTTCTCTATATCGCGAACGATAACTGTTCCTAGTGGAATGGTATAACCGGGCATTGGCGGGTAGTTTACTTTAGGCGCATTGCTGGCTGCCGAATAATGCTGACCAGGGGAGGCATCGCCAACGGCGATAGACGTGCGATACAGTTTGGAGGCGCGATCATAAGGTTTATAGATATCATCAAACACCATGCGGATCTGCCCCTGCACGCGGCGCGCTTCGCGGATGTAGGGGATCATGGGCAGCCTGTCTTTAGTCGGAAATTCCTGAAAATCTGGCGCCAGGTTTTTAAAGCCGAGTTCGGTTTCGAGGTAATAGATCAAACCCAATGTACGATTGCGGCATTGCTGATAAAACTCTTCGCGCTGTTCGGGTTCCAACTGCTCCATAGTAACGGGGAAGCTGTTGGCGCATTCGCCCCATTTGATCATGTATTTATCGTTGGGGAGTTTGCCATCGGCCAGCATTTTTTTGATGTCCTTGCTCTTTAAACAGGCATATAACGATGGATCATAGCCGTCGGGTTTATCAATGGTGCGGTCGGCCGCGCGGCCGTAGTCTTTTAATACTGCAATCCAGGTAATTTCTTCAATCAATGGCAGGGCCTCGTCTACACCTCCCGGTTCGCCGGTAGTTTTCTTACTATCAAAACCAATGTCAAATTTGGCTCCGGCTTTGGCTGCAACGTCGGCAGTTTCGGTAGCATCTATTACTACGCGGGCTGATATCAAATTTTTAATACCTTTTTCAATGATGCCCACATCCCACAGATCGCCGTTCTTTTTAATAGTTGTGAATTGGGTGTTGAATTTTACGCTGAGGCGTTTAACCGTATCGGTTATTTTTTTGAGGATGGCCGCGCCGGTGTAAGGTTCAAAACGTAAAGTGGCATTGGCTGTAGTATCATATGCCTGGTTATATTTATATCCCGGTGTATTTTTATAAAACTGCATCACATGCCGGCGAAACTCGCCCCAGATACCCGAGGGCAGGTTGCGGTTAGCATCTACGATACAATTGGCTCCGGCGGTAAGGCTGCCACCCAGCCAGGGCCCCGGTTCAACAATAATGGTTTGTACACCGCTTCGCGCGGCTTGTATACCGGCCGATACACCACTGGCGCTGCCGCCAATTACCAATACATCGGTTTTTATAGTTTCCTGGGCGTGTGCCCCAAAATATGCTGATAATAAAACGAGTACGAAGAACTTTTTAACCATTATTGATTTTTATAACAAACGTAAAACGCTAAATTAGGGCAAAGCTTTTAATTGCCTATGAAAAATTATACTAAAAGATCTCGCTTTTTTATTGCTGCCTGTTGTAGCCTGAGTTTTGTGCTGGGCGGTTTTGTATGGCATATTGCCGAAGAAAATGCTATTACTACCGATGTAGTAAGGCAGGCGCAGAAGATTATCGGGATGGAATATACCCAGCCGCAGGCCGATTCGATGCTGAATCATTTGAACGCACAGTTGAACAATTACAAAACACTGCGGAAAATGGCGTTGCCCAACAGTGTGGTGCCCGCGCTTAATTTCAACCCCGTACCGGTAGGTTTTGTTGATCCGGATAAAACCAATGGGTTTGTATTGTCGAAGCTGGCATCAGTTAAATTACCGGCTAATAAAGATGAGCTGGCTTTTTACAGTATAAGTCAATTGGCCAGCCTGATTAAAACCAGGCAGATCACTTCGGTTGAGCTGACCAGGTTTTTTATCGAACGGCTGAAAAAGTACAATGGCAAACTGCTGTTTGTGGTGAATTATACCGAAGAACATGCATTGAAACAAGCTGCAAAAGCCGATGCCGAGATCAAAGCGGGTAAGTATCGCGGCGTGCTGCATGGCATACCTTTTGGGGTGAAGGATCTGCTGTCATCAGCTGGTTCGAAAACCACGTTTGGCGCTACGCCTTATAAAGAGCAGGAATTTAAGATTGACGCGACCGTAGTAAAGCGCCTGGAAGATGCGGGCGCGGTATTGATCGCTAAGCTAACTTTGGGCGAACTGGCCAATGGCGATGTTTGGTTTGGCGGGCAAACACGCAACCCCTGGGATATTACAAGAGGATCGAGCGGATCATCAGCAGGGCCGGCCTCGGCGGTGGCGGCGGGCTGTATGCCTTTTGCCATCGGTTCGGAAACTTTGGGCTCCATAGTATCACCATCTACCGAATGCGGCGACACCGGCCTGCGGCCGTCATTTGGCCGGGTAAGCAAATATGGAGCGATGGCCCTGAGCTGGAGCATGGATAAACTTGGCCCCATTGCCCGCAATGTAGAGGATGACGCCATTGTGTTTAACGCGATACAAGGTACCGACCCCAATGATCTGAGCACTATCGCAGCGCCATTTAACTATAATGGGACGGTCAATAATTTAAAAGGTTGGAAAATAGGCTACATAAAAGCCGCTTTTGATAACCCGCGCACAAGCAATCATGCAAACGATTCGGTGACGCTGGTTAAATTAAAAGAATTAGGCGCCGAGTTGATCCCCATAGAGCAGCCCAAAATGCCTTTTAACACCCTGAACTTTATATTGAGCACCGAGGCAGCCGCGGCTTTTCAGGAATTGGTTTTAACCCATAAGGATGATCTGCTGGCCCAGCAACGTCGGGGGGCCTGGCCCAATAACTTCCGGGCGATGCAGTTTACTCCCGCGGTTGAATATATTAATGCCCAGCGTGCACGTACCCTGCTGATCCAGCAATGGTACGAAAAGCTTAAGGGGCTCGACTTGTATATCGCGCCATCCTTTAGCGGTAACTTAACGCTTACCAACCTTACCGGTAACCCGTGTTTAGTATTGCCCAATGGTTTGAATAGTCGCGGTTTGCCAGCCAGCATTACCTTTATGGGGCAACTGTTTGGCGAAGGAAAAATGCTGGAGGCTGCCAAAATTTACCAGGACGCGACAGACTTTAACAAAAAACATCCTACCTTGAATTTTTAACCTTTAATGAACCATGAGCAACGAACCCTTAGATCGTGCCAAATACCCTATCGGGAAATTTAAAGCACCGGCATCATACACCCATCAGGATATGCTGCATTGGATAGCCGAGATCAAAGCCCTGCCTGCAAAAATGCGGCAAGCCGTAATGACGCTTAACGAAAAGGAACTGGATACGCCTTACCGTACCGGCGGCTGGACTATCCGCCAGGTGGTACATCATACTGCAGACAGCCACCTGAATGCTTTTGCCCGGTTTAAATTCGCGCTCACCGAAGATAACCCTACGATTAAGCCTTACGAGGAGGCCGACTGGGCACTGTTTGCCGATTCGAAACTGCCGGTTGAGCCTGCTTTACGCATGCTGGAAGGTTTGCATCAGCGCTGGACGGCTTTGATGGAGGGCCTGACCGAAGATCAGTGGAGCCGAACCTATTTCCACCCGGCTAATAACGAGGCTACGTCTTTGCGCAAAGCGCTGGGTATGTATGCCTGGCACGGCAATCACCACCTGGCACATATCGAGAACGCCGATATTTAAATATTCTTAACATGTACAGGTATTGTTTGTGTGATAAATAATACTATTTTTATTGCATAAACAACCTGTTTCAATGAAACGAAAACCAGCCCTTCTCATTGCCGCCATTGTGGTGGTGGCTATCTGCGCGTTTTTATTTGTGCGCGGTAAATATCTCACCAAACCTAAAAATACCGAGGTTTATACTTTCCTGGAAAAATTCAATACCAGTGTGATTTCCGGCGAACCGGAATCGGTACTGCATTTTTTTGACGTGCAAAAACCAAGCAAAGCCTTATTAAAACTGATCAATGTGCTGTGTAATAAGGCACAAGCCGGCCAGGATGCACCAGGCGTACTGGTAAGTCTGAACACAGCTTATGCCGATATCAAGATCATCAACAACGAATTAATCGAAGTTAACGTACCTGCCGATTTTAAACCTGCCGAAAGCTCAAACAACCAGCAGCCTTTTGAAAGCCATTTGCTGATCAAAATTCGTAAAACAGGGCCCGGTGAATTTAAGGTTATCCAGATTGACGGCCGGGGATTTTTTAAGGATTATGTGGCTTATGAGCGTAAAATTGGCGTTAGTAAAGATACTACCCCACCTTATTACAGCCCGATTACCCTTGCGGCGTTTAAAACTGCCGAAAAACTGAAAGGCCGTTATGATAGTGTGTTGTATTTTGAACATATAGACAATAAGACGTTCTTTTATGTGGCGAAAGGCCATTTCAGAGACAGGTCTGTTCCGTATCGTCAATCTAAGGATACCGACTCCTACAAACAAGGACTTGTAAATCCTGAATTAAAGGAAATAATCCCGGTAGAGTATGATGTGATACACAACATAGGCGGCACTATAGACAACTTGATAGAGGTAGAAAAAGCTGATAAAAAGGGTCTTTTTGATATAAATGGTAAAATTATCGTGCCTGCAGAGTATAACGAGATATTGCCTTTAGAACAAGGCGAAACTAATTTAGCCATACTGCGAAAAGACGATGATTACTTTTATTTAAGCCCCAATTTAAGTGTAAGCGAAAAAATAAGCGGTTTTAAGATCGCGGATGTGCTACCTAAAATAAAAAGCTTCAATACGTCGTATACCTTATCCGATAGTACCTCAAAAAATATTATGGAAGATAATGCGCGCGATTCGTTTACTTCTACTATCATATCACCTTCATATCTGGTTAACTGGGGTATTTTGCCAAAACTTTTGGTATTCAGGAACCCTTTACGAAAACCCGGAAACAATCCTGACGAAATGGAAGAGGAAGAAGGCAGTGGCTATTATCAGATCACTTTTGATGGCTATACCGAAAAGGGCAGTAATTGGCTGGCATCGGCATTTTATTCGCTGGTGGATGATTATTTAGGCGGGCGTGGCGGCTTGTACGAAAGCAAAAACGTGCTGCTGGTTGATAAAAACAAGAACAGAATATTGAGCTATAACGCGCAAACTTATTTCGGGGGAGGGGAAGGTGGCCAGCCCGTATCTGGCAGGTGCAATAACGACTATCTGCGGGCAATAAATGATACCTTGTTTGAATATAGAACAACTTGCAGGGCCGATCAGCTTTTGCATGATAACAGTTCTTTGGACGAAGCCCCGCATTACTATTATCTGCACATTAAAAACGGCAAACTGGAAGCCTTACCCGACAAACTGCTGTTTAGTTTTACCAAATATATAAGGATGAACGATACTTACCTGGGTGGTTGTTACATGATAGACGATAAACCGGTTGACCATACCACGTACGAGATACTCCGATATATGAAGAACGAGATATACGCACAGTATAACTACACGTTTAAGGATACTTTGTGGACCAAGGTTTTCCAGCAGCGGTTTTATATTTCTGACGACGATAAGAAGCTTGTTAATGTAAACGACTCGTTAAACGCTATCGAAAAATACAATATCAATTTCATCGAACAAAAACTGAAAGCGATGAAAGCCCCGCCAAAAGTACTGGCCGCTAAATGACACTGACCCGTAAAATATTGTGGTATTTCGCGTTCTTCTGGGTGTTCATTTTATCCCTGAGCGTGTTGCCTTATCTTACTTTTAACACGCGATTCGGCTTTTTGCAGTTAAAGCAATTCGCAGTGAAAACGGGCTGGTACCTGCCAGGCTTTTACGCGCATATTTTTGCCAGCAGCGTGATACTGGTTGTTGGCTTTTTGCAGTTTTCGAAAAGGATCTATAATAACCGGCCTTTGCACCGCAAGCTGGGCAAGGTGTATGTTTTTGGTGTGCTTTTCTTTTCGGCACCGGGAGCCTATATCATGACGATGTTTGTAAACCGGGGCATGGGGCCGTTCATCTCCTTTTTACTGCAAAACACGCTGTGGATCATTTTTACCATCGCGGCGTGGTACTACGCGAAAAACGTAAACATTCCACAGCATGTAAAAATGATGCGTCGCAGCTACGCGCTGGCTTTTGCCGCGGTTACCTTGCGCTTTTACATCTATATGCTTCACCGGTTGGGGGTAGGCCTTGATTTTGCGCATAACTATCTTATCATCGCTTTTTTAAGCTGGGTACCTAACCTGTTGCTGGTGGAGGTAATCAACCAAAAGGATAAAGGTGTGGTGCGGATCGAAACGCCCGACTCTTAATGTCTATTGTTTCTTTAGCGTTTCGTTAAACAGTTTATAGATGCGGCTGTACTCGTCCGTCCAGCTGCTGGGTTGCACAAAGCCATGATCTTCGACAGGAAAAACGGCCAGTTCCCAATTTTGCTTGTGCAACTCGATGAGGCGCTGGCTTAGGCGAACAATATCCTGGAAATTCACGTTCTGATCAACCATGCCGTGGCACATCAGCAGGCGGCCCTTTAAGCCATCGGCGAAGTAGATGGGCGAGCTTTGTTTGTAGGCTTTTTCATCGTTATAAGGCTCGTTTAAAATGTTGGCGGTATAACCGTGGTTATAATGCGCCCAATCGGTAACGGAGCGCAGGCCCGCGCCTGCCGCGAAAACATCAGGCTGAGTAAACATAGCCATCAGCGTAATAAAACCGCCGTACGAACCGCCGTACAAACCCACATTGGCCGGGTTAACACCGTACTTTTCAACCAGCATTTTAACACCGTCCACCTCGTCGGTTAAAACCTTACCGCCCATGTGGCGGTAAATGCCTGTACGGATATCGCGGCCGTAGCCTGCGCTGCCGGTATAATCTATTTCCAACACGGTATAACCCGCATCGGCCAGCAGGTTGTTGAACATATATTCGTGGAAATAGCTCGAGCTCCATTTATAAAAAACATCCTGCAAATACCCTGCGCCGTGTACAAACAGAACGGCCGGGTGCGATGGCGCGGGGTTTGCCGGGGTATAAACACGGGCGTAGATATCGGTACCGTAACGGTTTTTGAAGGTGATCACTTCGGGTGCGCGCCAGGCGTACGAGGCAAACTCGGCCGAGGTGGAGTTGGTTATCTGTACCGCTTTTGCGCCGGGCTTGTTGGGTTGCAGGTATAACTCGGCCGGTTTGTTGATATACGAATAGCGGATGGCCAGCCATTTTTCATCGGGCGAAAGCTCGACTTCGTTGCCGCCCTTCATGCCGGTGAGTTTGATGGGTTCGCCGCCGGTTATCGGTATACGGTAAAAATGGGTAATGCCCGGATGCTCGATATTGGCGGTAAAGTAAAAGCTCTTTTTATCCTGGGATAGTTTTAGGGTTTGTACTTCCCACTTACCGCTGGTAAGCTGCTTTTTCTCGCCGGTGATCACATCAACTACATAAATATGCGAGTAGCCACTGGCCTCGCTCTGGAAATAATAATGCTGATTATCCAGCCAACCCGTGCTGCCGCCAAAGCTGCCTATGCCGGGGCCGCCTATCCAGGCTTCGTCGCGCTGACGGTCTAGCAGGCTCAGCTTGCCTGTTTCAGCGTCGAGTTTCATGATCCATCGATCCTTATTATCCTGGGCATAGATGTTTACTACAGCATATTTACCGTCGGCGCTCCATGATGCTGCGCCGATGCTTACTTTACGGTCTTCGTTGCGGGCCTTGCGTTCTTCCAATTGCTGGGGATAATCCTGCACGTAATCGGGCAGGTCTTTGATGCCCGGGATATCTTTGGTTTGGATAGCATAAACAGTATCGCGCTGTAAATCGTACACAAAGCTTTCGGAGGTGGATTGCGGCGCGCCAACCTTGGTGCGATTGGGTATATCCTCGGTATAACCCGAAGCGGTAACATAATTGGGCACGATGGTGTTTTTAGTGCCATCTGCTTGTTTAACCAACGTATAAGTAACATAACGCCCGTCCGGCGAAAGTTGCAGACCGCGGATCTGCTTATCATCCACGCTGATCTCGCGCATCGGCTTTACCTGCATTTCTTTGCGCTCGGCAGCAGTTAGCTTATCCTCTTTTGTTCTCTCCTTCATCACGTCGAACAGTTCCTGTTGCTGGGCTTTTAGCCACGCATCCTGCTTGTTGCCAGCGTTTTGTTCGGCTGTCGCGCCGCCACGGTTGATGCCGCTGCCTTGGGCATTACCGCGACCGCCGCCTGTGCCGCCACCCGTACCGCTCCCTCTCCGCACTGCAAAACCGGTTGTGGTAACAGGCGCTGTTGCAGCGGCATTATGGGTGAAATTGGTAAGTTGGGTAAGTTCGCCGCCGTTAAGGGTAATGGCGTATAGGTTTTCGGTTTTAGTAAAAACTATCCGGCTGTCGTCGCCGCTGAACCAGGGATTACTTTCGCGATCGGCAGTTTTAGTGAGTTGGGTTGATACTCCGGTTTTAGCATCGAGCAGAAACAGGTCGCCATTTTTTTCGTAAACCTTGTTGGTGTGTTTGGCATTCCACACACCATTTGTGGGGCGCATGTTTTTTCGTTCGTCCACGCTTACCTTTTCGGGCTTCAGATTTGCAGGGGTTATGGCATATAATGCATCGTGGTCAGCCTTATCGGGATTCCAGTCGAAGTAGAGCTTTTTGCTATCGTCGCTCCAGTAAACATTTGAGGGAGATACGCCCATCCATTTTGGGTCGCGCATAATTTTTTCGATGGTGAGCGGGCCAAGGGTTTGTGCGAAAGTTGAGATGCAGCAAGCTAACAGAAAAAAGGTACAAGTTCTTTTCATTGCGATGGTAATGAGGTCGGTTATTGAATATGCAATTTAGTATTAAATACCGTAATAAATTAAATAGCTATTTTAGTTTTCATAATTGTTACATGCTATGCAGTTACAAGGCTCCGCATTTTGCTTACGCGAATGGCGAACCGGCGATGAAGAATCGCTGGTGAAATATGCCAATAACCCGCGGGTGTCGGCCAACTTATTCGACAGCTTTCCGTACCCGTACACCATGGATGACGCCCGGCAGTGGATAAACAGCCAGCATGGGATTGAAAAACCAACGTTTTTGACCATCGAAATGAATGGTGAAGTTATTGGCGGTATCGGCATTTCGATAAAAGCAGATGTGTACCGTCGCGGAGCGAACATCGGCTACTGGCTGGGCGAACCCTTTTGGGGCAAAGGCATTACGACCGAAGCACTTAGCCTGATGGTGGATTACGCTTTCCAAAACTTCGACCTGGTGCGCTTGCAGGCAGGTGTTTACCATACCAACCTGGCATCGATGCGTGTACTCGAAAAAGCCGGTTTTGTGAAAGAAGTCGTGTTGCGCAAGGCTATTTTTAAACGTGGCGAATTTTTGGATGAGCATGTTTTTGCGATGGTGAAGTAGAAAGAATAGTATCGAGTCGCAAGTATCAGGTATCAAGTATTTTTTTACTGGCACAAGTATGTAGGGCTGGTTGTGCGATGGATACTTGTGCCTTCGCAGCCTTTGCCCGCTTTTCCGGCCCGACATACTTGCGCCAGTTTGGGGGCATCTTTAAGGCACAAGTAGCTTTTGCCCGCTTTTCCTGCCCGACATACTTGCGTCAGTTTGGGGGCATCTTTAAGGCACAAGTAGCTTTTGCCCGCTTGCCCAGCCCCACATACTTGCGCCAGCTATGTTATGTCATTGTATCGCGCGTTGAGAACGCTAAGCCATATTAAGAGCCCGTTGCAAACGAGTGCAACACTTCTAAGCTCTAATCATTCGTCCGCCGATGCTTCAACCAATACCAACCCAAATTAAAGCTGATAACGCAGTGATTGAAAATGGTAGGCAACAGGCCATAATGCCTTTTCATGATATGAAAACGCTCTTTTAAGCTTTGTTTGTGCTTCTTTTTCGACATGCCGCCGACCAGGTATTTGGCCACATAACAATTAACGTTCACGATCTTTTTGGCTTTCTTAGCCGCGCGGATAATCCAGTCGATATCGGCGCTTAACTGGTACCTGCGATCATAAGGTTCAACCAGGCTGCGTTTGATGTAGATGGCCTGGTGGCTGATGCTCATGCCATATTTAAAACCCTTCCAGGTGAATTTTTTTGGCGCTTTGTGGCGGCGCTGTCCTAAGCTCTCGAGGCGGTTGTTGATCATCTCGGTTTCGCCGTAATAGATATCGGCGTTGGGTTCGGAGGCGAAAACCTGTGCAACGGTATCGGGCGCGTAAAACTCGTCGCCGCTATTCATAAAAATGATATAGTCGCCTGTGGCAGCGGCAATACCTTTGTTCATGGCATCGTAAATGCCTTCATCCTTTTCGCTGATGAGTTTGGTGATGCGGGGCCGGTATTTTTTGATGATATCCAGCGTACCGTCGGTAGATTGCCCATCGATAACGATATATTCGATATGCGGATAGGTTTGGCCGAGCACCGAAAGGATGGTGCGCTCGATGTCCTTTACATTGTTGTACACAATGGTGACTACCGATAATATGGGCTTAAATTCCGTCATGCTTTTAAAACGGATTTATAAACGTTGATGTATCGTTCGGCTACCTTTTCGTTGCTAAAACTGGCTACCACTTTTTCGCGCGCGGCTGCACTCATCATCATTGCATCTGCCTCAAACAAAATATGGCGGATTCCCTTAGCCAGATCTTCGCCTGATTTAAGCTGCGCCATATACCCGTTTTGCAAATGGTCGATCAGGTCCGGTATGCCGCCGGTATTAAATGCCGCAACCGGCGTACCGCAGGCCATAGATTCCATAATGATGTTGGGCAGGTTATCTTCAACCGATGGCGAAACCGTTATGTCAGCCATGCTGTAGATCTCGACCAGTTCGGTTTGCGAGGTGATCAGGCCCAATTGATGCACTGGGAAAGGCAGCAGGCCGACATCAAAATGCTTGTTTTTGCCGAACAGGGCGACTTCGATACTGGCCTCCGGTTGAGAGGCTTTCAGGGTATTCAATGCCTCAACCAGATAGCTTAGTCCCTTACGCCTGTCGTTTATGTTAGCCGCTCCAAATAAAATCAGCTTCGTGTTTGGATTGATATTGCGTTTGGCGCGGGCAGCAAGTTTATCTTTTGGAGCGTAAATGGCAGTGTTTATAGGGTTAGGGATAGCCTCTACCCTGAAACCTTGCAGCAGCGAACTCGTTTTGGCTTCGCCAGCCAGCCAGTTACTGCAGGTGACGAAGGTGATGTTTTTATATTGAGCGAAAAGCCGTTGTTTTTCGAGCCATACTTTATGTGAAAGATCGCGCCCGTGCGGGTGTTTCAAAAAATAGCAGTCGCCGCATTGCCGGGTAAAATGATCGCAGACGCCTGCATAATGGCACCCCCCGGTAAAGGCCCACATATCGTGCAGTGTCCACACGATGGGTTTGCCAGTAGCAGCCAGTTGCTTTAAGTTATCTATAGATAGAAAACCAAAGTTCGTCCAGTGCAGGTGGATAATATCCGCATTTTTAATGGCCGGTTCGTTGATGATTGATCTACCTGTAGCGGCTGTCGAGAAGGCAAATCGCACCGATTTATCCCTCGCGTAAAAAAAGATAAAAGGCAGGCGCTCGCGCAGCAGGTTGAGTTTGGCTATTTGCTTTTCGAACCAGTTTTTGATGACGCTGTTAATGCGTGGTTCGCCCGTCTTTTTATGCTGCACCAGCATAGCTACATCGATCTTATCCACCTCGAGCGCTTTAAGCAGGCGCGCGCAGGCTACCGGCGCGCCGCCGCCCGCATCGGAGGTATTGATCAATGTTACTTTCACAAAGCAAGTATAGCGATAAGTATGCGGATGCGTAAACGGATTTCCATAATAACGATGGGTTTGAAACCCATCGTTATTGATAATATTAACGTTTGGTTGCTGTTTTGATTTCTTTTAACTCGTCGTTAAAAGATCGGTCTTTGTGATGAATTTCCTGATTGTAAATGTAACTCCTAACCTTTTTAAGATTATCAGGACTAATCGAAAATGCCGCAAAACCATCTTGCCAGGCAATGTATTTCTCAGTATCGTGCCTGAAATGTTCCCATGAATTTCCTTTGATTGTTTTAACCACATCGGCAACCGATTGATCAGTTCTTAACCTGATGAGTAAATGGATATGATCTTCAACTCCATTGATACTATCGATGAATATTTCATAGTCGCGGGCTATTTCTAATATCACTTTAAATAACTCATTACGTAAAGTTTGGTTTAATATTGGTTCACGATTTTTGGTTGACCATATTAAATGTATCCATAAGGCTGAGTAACTGTGCGGCATTAACCAAATATAAATAGTTTTATATAACGATGGCCTTCTTTATAGCGATGGGCTTGAACCCATCGTTATTGATGGATTATTGATATTAAGCGGTAAACCGTATCTTTAACGCTTCAATACCCAAGCGCTGATTTAAAAAATGAATTTGTTTGCCTATTTGTTCCAGGATCGTAAAGCGAACCGCAAGAATTTTAAGGGGCAGCTTGTTTTGTTTTTGTTCAGGCTGGCGCAGGTCATCAACCGCAGCATGATCACTAAAGTGATATTTTACCTGTACCTGTTGTGGTACCGCTATTTTGTGGAGTGGCTTTTGGGCATTGAACTGCCGCGGAAGCTAACGGCCGGTAAGGGGCTCATTATTTACCATGGACAGGCTTTGATTTTAAACCAGGGCGTTGTTTTGGGTGAGAATGTAGTGTTGCGCAATTCGGTTACCATCGGGCATAAAAAACTGGCCGACGGTACGTTTACCGCGTGCCCCCGCATCGGCAACAATGTGGATATCGGCGCTAATGTGTGTATCATCGGCGATATTACCGTTGGGGATAATGTGATCATTGGCGCGGGTTCGGTAGTGGTGAAAAGTGTGCCGGATAATTGCACGGTGGTAGGTAACCCGGCCAGGGTATTGGAGAAGAAAGAGTAATAATTAATGGAACAGCATTTAACCGACAGGGCCTTTTGGAAAGCTTTTTGGGAATCGAAAAAAGACCTGATATTTTATATCAAGCCAGATTATCATTTCACCGCCATTATCAAAAAACTGGTGGATGAGAACGATATTAAAACCGCTGTTGAACTGGGCGGGTTTCCGGGATATTACACCGTTTATTATAAAAAATACCTCAACCTGGATGCCACGCTGTTTGATTATTTTATCCATGAAGGACTGATCAAAGAGTTGCTGGAAAAGAACGGGTTAAAGTACGAGGACATCTCGGTGATCGAAGCCGACCTCTTCACCTATCAGCCTGAAAAAAAATACGACCTGGTTTCATCCTTCGGTTTGATAGAACATTTTAACGATCTGAAGGATATTATTAGCAGGCACGTGGCGCTGCTTAACCCTAAGGGTACGTTGTTTATCACCCTGCCTAACTTTACCGGGGTTAACGGCTGGATACAACGCAAGTTCGACCCGGAGAATTACGCCAAGCACAACATCACTTCCATGAGCCCGAAACTGCTTGCTTCGGTTTGCAAAGAGCTGGGCCTGGTTGAGGTAGAATCGTATTATCATGGCCGTTTTTCGGTATGGCTGGAGAATAACGCGCAGCAAACGGGTTGGGTAAAATCCATTGTGAAATCTATTTGGCTGGCGGGTAAGGTATTTACTAAGGTTTTGCCTGTTGAAACCAAAGCTTTATCGCCTTATATTGTTTTGAAAGCCCGTAAGGCTGATTAAATATTTTATTATATTTACCTGTTCGGCTTAACTGGCTTTTAATTTTACAAGACCTCATTACAATTAACTCATGAAACAAGTTTACGCGCTTGCTATAGGCTCACTATTCTCCATTTTTGCTGCTAAAGCTCAAAGCAGTGGCACCTACTTTGCTGATTATCCAACACTTACTCCCGACGCTCAAACCGCTATCTTTAGTTATGAAGGCGACTTGTGGAAGGTTGCTGTGAACGGGCAATCGCCTGCAGTTAGGCTGACGGCTATGCAGGGCCAGGAAACTTGTCCGCGTGTATCGCCCGATGGTAAATGGCTGGCTTTTAGCGCTACGCAATACGGCAATAACGATGTTTTTGTGATGCCGCTGGCTGGGGGCGAGATCAAACAGCTAACCTATAACGATGCCAACGACGAGGTGGACTCGTGGAGATGGGACTCGAAAAGCATTTACTTTACATCCAGCCGGTATAACAACTTCAGCGCTTACAAGGTGAGCGTTGATGGCGGTACGGCGGTGCGCCTGTTCGGTAATTATTTTAATACCATACACGGCGTTGCCGAGCATCCTAAAACCGGTGAATTATATTTTGGCGATACCTGGGAAAGCTACCGCTTTGTGCAGCGTAAGCACTATAAAGGCGATTATAACCCGGACATCCAGTCATATAACCCTAAAACAAAGGCTTATAAACGCTACACCGACTGGGCAGGTAAGGATTTCTGGACCACGATTGACGCGCAGGGCGATGTGTATTTCGTATCCGATGAAGGCAACGAGGAGTATAACCTCTACACTTTCATCAACGGTAAAAAAACCGCGTTAACCAGTTATCCAACTTCGGTTAAACGGCCATCTGTAAGCGCTAACGGGCAGAAGATCATCTTCGAGAAGGATTACCAGTTGTTTATCTACGATATCGCCAGTAAGAAAACTGAAAAGCTCAGCATCAACATTTACCGTAACAATGTTTTGCCGAAACAACAGGAGTTTGATATACAGGGTAGCATCGAGAATTTCGATCCTTCGCCGGATGGGAAGAAACTGGCCTTTGTGTCGCGGGGCGAGTTGTTTGTGTCGGATGCGGATGGAAAATTCATCCAAAAGCTGGAACGCAATACTGCCGAGCGCGTGCTGGAGGTGGAGTGGCTGGCGGATAGCAAAACACTGCTATATAATCAGACCCTGAATGGTTACCAGAACCTATATACCATCGCGGCTAATGGTATGGGCAGCCCGAAACAGTTAACCAACGACAAGCGCAATAACCGAGACCTTACCCTGAATAAAAAACGCACGATGGCTGCCTACCTGAGCGGCAGGGATGAGTTGCGTACGCTCGACCTGACGACATTTGCCAGCAAAACCGTGGTTAAAGATGAATTTTGGGGATTCCAGAACGGGCAGCCTTATTTTTCGCCCAATGGTGAGTACCTGATGTATACCGCCAAGCGCAATTTTGAGGAGGATATTTTTGTACATAACCTGAAAACCGGGCAAACCCTGAATTTGACCAACAGCGGGGTGAGCGAGTTTAACCCGTATTGGTCGCCGGATGGGAAGTATATTTACTTTAGTACTTCGCGTACGCAGCCGGCGTATCCTTTTGGCACCAAAGACGCGCATATTTATCGCATGCCGCTCGAGAAATTTGATGAGGCTTTTCGCCTGAGTAAGTTTAACGACCTGTTCAAGGAGGATCAGCCTAAAACTGATACAACCAGGAAATCGCCACTGAAAGATGCGAAACCGGCACCGCTGGCTTCGCAGCCTACGCCTAAAGCGCCATCAGATATTACCATCAATACCGACGAGATTATGCACCGTTTGGAGCGCATCAGCAGCGGTTTTGGCCAGCAGGACGGGCCGGTGGTGATACAGAAAGGGGAGAAGACGCTGATCTATTATACATCGAACCAAAACGGCGGTAGTAATTCGGTTTACCGCACTACGCTGGAAACCTTTGAAAAACCAAAAACCGATAAGGTTGATGGCGCCGAGACAGGGGGTTTCAGCATGACTTCGGTTGGTGAGAAGTATTACATCAGCTTCGGCGGCAATGTTTACCGTATTAATATTGAAAGTAATAAGCTGGATAAGATTGATGTCACGTACAAGTTCGACCGGAACCTATCGGCCGAATTCTCGCAGATATTTGAGGAAACCTGGGCTAATATGGAAGAGAACTATTATGATGGTACCTTCCACCACGTTGACTGGCAAAAGATGCACGACCGTTACAAAGCATACCTACCTTACATTAACAACCGTGCCGACCTGCGCCTGATGCTGAACGATATGCTGGGCGAATTGAATTCGTCGCACATGGGCTTTAATTCCAATGGGCAGGAGGAGCGTGTTAACCTGCGTTACCGCACTATGGAAACGGGTATTGTGTTCGGTAATACTTCTCCATACGTGGTTGATCATGTTTTAGAGAACAGTGCTGCCGATCATAAAGGCATCGACGTGCAGCCGGGTGATAAACTGATCAAAGTGAACAATGTAGCAGTAAACGAACAGATGGATCGCGACTATTACTTTACCAAGCCATCTATAGATAAAGAGATACTGCTCACTTTTGAACGCGGCGGTAAAAACATTGATGTAAAACTGCATACTGAGGCTACCAATGATATCCGCGGCCAGCTTTATGATGAATGGATAAAACACAACAAGCAACTGGTGGAGCACGAAAGTAACAAGCGCATCGCCTACGTGTATATGAAAGACATGGGCGATGGCTCGCTGCAAAGCTTTTTGGAGGATATGGTTGATGAAGGTTATAAAAAAGACGCCCTGATACTCGACCTGCGCTATAATACCGGCGGCAATGTGCACGATGCGGTGCTGAACTTTTTATCGCGCAAGCCTTACCTGGAATGGCAATACCGCGGCGGCGAGAAAACCCCGCAACCTAACTTCAGTCCATCGGCAAAACCAATTGTTTTACTGGTGAACGAACAAACCTTGAGCGATGGCGAGGTTACCTCGGCGGGCTTTAAGCAATTGGGTTTGGGTAAGATCATCGGTACCGAAACTTACCGCTGGATCATTTTTACCAGTGGTAAAGGTTTGGTTGATGGATCGTTTTACCGCCTGCCATCGTGGGGATGCTTTACGCTTGGCGGCGATGACCTGGAACATACCGGTGTTAAACCGGATATCTATATCAAAACAACTTTTACCGACAGGCTGGCTGATAAGGACCCGCAGATTGATACGGCTGTAAAGGAGATTTTGAGGGAGTTGAAGTAGTTTGATAGTGATAACACCAACAATGAGCGGTGGCGGTTTAAATTATTGTCATTTCGAACGAACGATAGTGAGAGAGAAATCCTTTTGGATAAGCAACCGGTAGAAGATCTCTCACCGCGCCTGTCTGCCCTCGTGACCGGTTCGAGATGACATTGGGGTTTATATTGTTATTTAAACCTATTATCCTCTCGCTAACAAACCTTTGTAACAGTTTGTAACTTTGGATACAAAGGGCTAAGTTTGCGCTTCAATTTTTTAGTACCATTTTATGGCAAAAGCATCCGAAATTAGGAACGGCAGTATACTTCGCTTTAACGGCGAACTGGCACAGGTTGAAGAGTTTATACACCGTACACCGGGTAACCTGCGCGCGTTTTATCAGGCGCGTATGCGTAATATTAAAACCGGTAAACTGATTGAGTACCGTTTCCGTACCGACGAGGAGGTTGACATAGCCCGCGTTGAAACCAACGATTACCAATACCTGTACGACGATGGTAGCGACCTGGTGGTAATGGATAACACCACTTATGAACAGTTTAATGTGCCTAAAGCCTTATTTGGCAATGCCGTTAGATTTTTGAAAGAAGGTGTTAACGTGATAGTAGCCTTCGAAAGCGGCGAGCCTATTACCGGGCAGATGCCAAACTCGGCCGAACTGGAAATTACCTACACCGAGCCTGCTGTTAAAGGCGATACTTCAAGCGGCGCGATGAAAAAGGCTACCGTTGAAACCGGCGCCGAAATTAACGTGCCTTTGTTTATTAACTTAGGTGATATTGTAAAGGTTGATACTGCTACGGGTAACTATGTGGAGCGTGTAAAGAGATAAGGATATTCAAAGCTGCATATCGAAAAGCTCTCCGAGGATTTGGGGGGCTTTTTTGTTTTGCACAAATATAAAATATCCTGGCGCAAGTATGTCGGGTAGGATTAGCGAGATGGCTACTTGTGCCTTTCGTAGAAATAACTTGGCTTCGCAAGGCACAAGTAGCTATTGCGCAAGGCCGGCCCGACATACTTGCGCCAGATTATGGTAAAGAAGTTGACGCTACTTGTGCCTTTTATCTCGATCAGCTATCTTTAAAACATGAGCATCAAGTACAAGTTCCACAATCAGGATAAACTTTACTTTATTACCTTTTCGGTTGTTTACTGGATAGACGTGTTTATCCGTAACGAGTACAGACAAATTATGCTGAATAGCTGGCAACATTGCCGAGCAAAAGCGGCATACCTCGCAACAGTTGAGGGCTTCAATTGAAAATAATTCGCAAGAAAGTAGAAAGCAATGGATACTCAGCTTGATGAAACAGGCAGGCCGGGAAAATAGCAATAATGAGAATTTTCAACTATGGCAGCAGGATAATCATCCTATTGAATTATCTACGCATCAGCTATTACATCAAAAGTTAGATGATATTCATAATAATCCGGTAAAGGCAGGCTTTGTAGAAAAGCCTGAAGATTATTTGTACAGTAGCGCAAGGAATTATTACGATCTTCCGGCGTTATTTGAAGTGACGTTGGTGGATCCGTTAGTGATGTAATACCTTTGTAAGGTACATGATTTTGATTCCATAATCCTGGCGCAAGTATGTAGAGTGAGGATATGTGATGGCTACTTGTGCCTTTTACATTAGTTGATTATGCTTCGCAATGCACAAGTATCTATTGCGCAAGGCCAGCGCGACATACTTGCGCCAGATAATAAGATTATCTATATAGTAGTGCTAAAAACTATTATGATTTACCGTCATTGTTTGAAGTGATGTTGGTTGATTCAATAGTAATGTAAAAGAAGGCACAAGTAGCCGTCGCGCTAGTCAGTGCTACATACTTGCGCCAGCTTAGAGTTGATCCAATAATATATAAAAAGAAGGCACAAGTAGCCATTGCGCGGCCAGCCCGACATACTTGCGCCAGAAAAAGACAATTAGTTTAATTTCTTCAGATAAATGCCTACTAAACAACAACTCCGTAAAATTTATCTTGCCAAAAGGCAACAGCTTTCGCCGGAAGATTACGCGGAGCTGAACAGAAAATTGCTGGCTGGGTTTCAGCAGTTGGATTTGAGCGGTGTAAAATACCTGCACTGCTATTTGCCCATCATCGCCAAAAAAGAGCCCGATACCCGTTTGCTGATCGATTGGTTAAAATTGAAACATCCGGATATCGGGCTGGTGTACCCACAAACCAATTTTACAGATCATAGCATGCGCCATTTTGTGGATGATGTCCAATTAGTTTTAGCCGAAAACATGTTCGGCATTACCGAACCCATAGCCGGTAACGAGGTTGATGTTGCCGAAATTGATATGGTGATTGTACCATTGTTAGCCTTTGACAGGCAAGGCTACCGCGTTGGTTACGGCAAAGGTTTTTACGATCGCTTTATGGCACAATGCAAACCCTCAATGCAGTTTGTTGGTTTGTCGTTTTTTGCTCCTGAAGACTCGATAGAGGATATTGACCAGTTTGATGTGCCGTTGCATCGGTGCATTGGCCCAACCCAACTGTATCTATTCTGAAACCTTATCTTACGGCTAAACTTCCCCGCACCGGAACGTTATCTATCGCCCGCGAAAACCAGGCGTTCCATTCGTCTTGCTTGGCATCGTTTTGCATGTGTACGGTTTGGCGTTCGTAATCGTCGTTTAGTTTTTGATACTTGGCATTAACCCTCCTGAATATCGCCGCTATTTCCCTGTCGTAATTAGCAGTATAATGTGCCTGCCTGAAAGTTTTATATAGCTCGGCGCGCATCAGGTAGGCCATATTATAATGCCCTTGTTCATGCCTCAGCACTTGCAGCAGCATATCCTGATCTTTTATCCAATCGAAATGAATGAACGACTTATCGTGGTTAAAAACCAGATCGATATTAAAATCTACGTAATAGTTGTTATTATGGCCTGTAGCCTGGTAGGTGTATTTTACATCACAGTCGGTATAAGCCAGGGCCTGGTTACCTGCCGAGGGTGTTCCCTGGAAATCGCTGGCAGCGAGCCGGTGATAATACTGGGCGGATGCTAAAAAGGGAAGTCCAAAAATTAAACATAAAATAATCCATCGTTTTCCTTTCATCTTTATTTATACGGTTTAATCAATTAGTACAGACTAAACGGAAAATGATAGGTTTATTGTATAAGGTAAAAAATTTAAGTAAAAAAATAGCGCTCCGTTTTTTCCCGAAGCGCTATAATCAATAGAGTATATTATAATTGATCATTAATCGTGTCCGTGTCCGTGCCCATGGCCATGGTCGCCGTGATCACCATGCCATTCGGGGCCGCGGCCACCATGGCGGCCATTGTCCCAATGACCGTGATCCTCATCGTGACGGCGATATTCAACCGTGCGGTATTCTTCATGACGATATACTACCGGATGGTATTGTTGTACATAATATGCTCTTCGCGGGGCAAAATAGGTGTATGGTCTGTCGCCATAGTAGCGAACGGCTACATGGTGCAGGCTGCCGATATTATAGCCGGCATAAAAGCCTGGCAGCGATGCCGAGAAAACCCAATTTGGTCCATCGTAATAATAATAACCCTGTCTTTCGGCATCATAATAACTATCTATCTCGGGGATATAATAATAACGAATGGTGTGGGCGTAAGCCGGCGGAGCCCAAACGGGCGGCGTGCCTATGTGTAAGGAGAAGGAAACCTGTGCTTTTGTAGTATTGGCGGCTATCAGCATTAATAGAGCCGACAGCATACTCAGTGTTACTTTTTTCATAATGTTTATGGTTGTTGCATTTACATCAACTGTAAAACAAACATCATACCAAAGGCAAAAAATGTATGGTTTTAACTACACTGGCAAAGAATGAACCCTATTTCTTATTCGCTTCTTTTTGCTGGCTAAGCATATTGAGGCTCATCATCTCTTTCATGGTTTGGTGCATGGCCTCGGTCGATCCGTCCAGGAATATCACATTACCCTTGGAGTTTTCGGAGAAATGCTTGATGGCTTCCGTCCACATGGTAAACAGGATGACCGAGGTATCCATTTCTGCCTCTTTCATCTCTTTTGCAGCAACACTCATACCCTTGGCCACTTCTTCGCGGAAAAGCGCTATACCCTGGCCGCGTAATTGGGCGGCCTGGCGCTCGGCTTCGGCGGCTATTTTAATGGCGTTACCCTCGGCTTCGGCAGCTTTGGTTTTGGTGATGAGCAGGGCCTGGCCTTCGTTCTCGGCAGCGGCTTTGAGGTTGTTTGATGCTACCACCTGGCTCATCGATTTCAGGATCACATCATCAAAGGTTATATCGTTCAATTGCAGATCCTGCAAGTGATAGCCCCAACTTTCTAAAATCTGGTCAATCTGTCCTTTAACGTGCTCAACAATGTCCCGCCTTAAGATCAGTACATCGGCCTGGCGCTTAGTGGCAACAAAGGCACGTATAGAGCCCTCGACGGTGCGGATGAGGGCCTGCATCAGGTTACGTTCATCCACAAATTTGAAAGCCACATTTTTGATATTCTCTTCGTCCTGGTTTAGTACCGAATATAACAGCATAGCCTTGAAATATACATTGGCCTGATCGACGGTAACGGCCTGGAACTCCAGCTCGACAGAACGGTTCTGGATAGAAATACGCGCGTGTATCTGCTCGACAAGTGGTATTTTAAAGTTAAGGCCGGGTGTCAGTATCCGGTTGTATTTGCCGAAAACGGTGACCACGGCAATAGTGCCCTGGCTAACAGTTACAAACGAACCCGAGAGGATGATCAATAAGATAAATACAACGACTCCTAAAGCTATCATGGCGGTTGAGGTTTTGGATATTACGAATGTATAAAATGATTGGCATATTTCCTTTGGTTCGTTTTTTGTTTGAAAAGATAAGGTTACTAATTGGTAATGAACCTAAAAACATAAACCATGAACTTAAAACGAACCTTTGGAGCTATATTAACCTTGTTAGGTATTGTAGGCTTGATATACGCAGGAGTAAGTATTATTCAGCATAGCGCGCAATATACCAGCATTACGGTGTTTGGTATTATAGGCTTGCTGTTCTTTTTTGCCGGAATTGGGCTGGTACGGGTTACCAAAGATGAGGCTTAGTCGCCCACCCGGGTAATCTTACCATCATCAGCTATTGTCAAACCCGGATTCAGGAAATCAACCTTGGTTAAAGCCTGCATTCGGGTTATTACTTTGTTCAGGCTATCGCGCTGTAAGCCGTTGGCGTGAGTTTGTTTTAGGGCGATGATCTGCCCGTTTAAAAATTCACCCTTTTTGTTGAGGTAAACTTTCAATAACGACGATAGTCCGCATACACCATCAACACTCACACTTTTATACGTGCAGAAGTTACCCAGACTGTAAGCGATGAGGTGGTTTTTGTAACGCTCCATGCCCCGGTTAACATGCGGCCCATTACCAAACACCACATCGGCGCCGGCATCAACAGCGGTATGTGCAAAGGCGCGTACATCGCCACGCTTTTGCCCTAAGAACGATTCGCTGCCCGGTGGCACATGTTCGTAAGCCGCGCCTTCGGCACCGCCGTGAAAAGATACGATAACGATATCGACTTGCTTTTTCAAATTGCTCACTATCTGCGCGGTATTTTTCAGATCGAGTATGGGCAAGGTGTTGGCATTGGGCGCGAAAGCGCAAAAGCCATAAGTAACGCCATTAAGCTTAAAAATTGCTGTTGGATGGCTAAGCAAGCCACCATAGTTGATACCGGCGCTATCCAGGGTTTTGGCGGTGCTGGTGCGGCCCTCCTCGCCAAAATCGCCGCTGTGGTTATTGGCCAGGCTAAGCAGGTTGAAACCGGCATCTTTCAATACGCTAACATAGCTGGTCGGCATTTTAAAGAAGTAAGCTATCGCCAGGTTCTTTTTGTAACGGGCCGCGTGGCCCTTATCAAGCAATGTGCCCTCCAGGTTGCCGAAAGCAACATTGGCAGTTCGCAAGTCGTTCAGTACGGCTTTAAAGCTGCCTTTGGCACTATCTGGCGGCAGGGTATATTTGCTGGGGTAGGAAGTGCCGAGCATGATATCGCCAACGGCGGCAATGCAAATGGTATCGTGCGATTTGTTGCCGGGCTTTGCCGATGTTTTGATTACAGGCGATTTGGTGAGTTTGACCGGAGGTGCCGGGTTATCACACGCGGCAAATAGTAGAACGATCCACCCAATACAGGCTACAAAAAACTTCTTCATCGCAAACAAAAAATCCCTTCAAGATACAGGAAGGGATTCAAATATTTTTCAAAGAAAGGTTAAATTATTTCTTTTCGCTTTTGTCAGCATCTTCTTTAGCAACTTCATCTTTAAACGACTGCAATAAACGGCCGCCACGATAGAAGTAGTGGCTGTAGTAATCGTCGTCAAGGCTGGATATCTTCACCCCTTCTGATGAAGCATGCGCGAATTTGCTATTACCTAAGTAAATGCCCACATGCGAGATATTGCGGCTGTGTATTTTGAAGAATACCAGGTCGCCTTCCTTCAGATCGTCCTTTTTGATCGGGTTGACCATGCTGAAAATATCGCGCGAGTTACGCTGAATAGTAAGATTAAACACCTTGCTGTACAGCTCTTTAGTAAATGCTGAACAATCGATACCCTTACGCGAAGTACCGCCAAAACGGTAAGGAGTACCTATCCAATCGTAAACAAACTGAAATAACTTAACGTTTGAGGTGGTAGATAAAGCTACTCCCATAATTTGCGAGAAATAATCCTTGATTAAGCTTTTATCCTGATCGTCAGCAACTTTTGTTTCCTGACTTGGTACAGATTTTGTTTGGGCTTGAACCGTTACCGAAGCAACGCTTAGTAGTAATGCAAGTGCAATAGTAATTTTCTTCATTTAATGCTTGTTTGTTGTATCAGGGGGTGCAACAAATTGTTTATTAAATTGACAACCAAACGGTCACCAAACTGCTATTTCCTTAATAATTTACGCAATTATCAGGCGTCGAAGATAAACCTTATAATTACTTCTCCAAAATAAATGTGAAAAAAGTTTGTTAACAACTTTGTTAAATAGCAGAAAATCAGCGTAAAAAACTTTTCACAATGTGTTTCAAAAAGGCTTCACCGGCGTACTAAAACGGGGACAAGTGAAGCATTGTGTATACACTTTAGCTTTCTACGTTAGAAATTAAAATAAGTTTCAAGAAAATAATTTACACAAAAGTGAAGAAAAAAGCAGTGAGAATAAGCGGGTTTTGCGAGGATGGTTAGGCTGCTTTTACCGGTACCCATTCCGCCTTATCTCACGCAGCAACCGGCGGTGACGTTTGGCTTCGTAATAATCCTGTGTTACCAAAACGGCATGAATAACGCCCGGTATCCAAAAGCAAATAGTGAGCACAATGCTCAGTATAAAGGCACCCATGCGCCAGGTTGTTAAAACCGCGGCCGGTGGAAACAGGAAACACAGAAAATATCTCATAGTACCATTTAGATTATATTACTTACAGCTTGTTACAAATAGCTAATTACCCTTACTTTGCAACATGCACCACTCCGAGCAAAACCCCTGGCACATCACCTCGCAGCGCGAAGTTTACGATAACCCCTGGATCAATCTTACCGAATACCAGGTGATCAACCCATCGGGTAAGCCAGGTATTTACGGCAAGGTGCATTTCAAAAACATCGCCCTGGGTGTTATTCCGCTGGATGACGAACTCAACACCTACCTGGTGGGCCAGTACCGCTTCCCGCTAAACCAGTACAGCTGGGAAATGCCCGAAGGCGGCGGCCCGCATGGCATCGACCCTTTAGCGTCCATCCAGCGCGAACTGCTCGAAGAAACCGGCCTCAAAGCCTCGCGGTGGACCGAACTGCAGCGCATCCACCTCTCTAACTCCGTGAGCGACGAACACGGCATCATTTACCTCGCGCAGGGCTTAGAACAATTTGAAGCCGAACCCGAAGAAACCGAGCAGTTGGTAGTTCGCAAGCTGCCCTTCGAAGAAGTTTACCAAATGGTCATCGATGGACAGATAACCGATTCGCTAACCGTTGCGGCCGTGCTGCGCGTAAAGCTTATGATCCTCGAAAACCGTTTGCCCTAAACTCCCGTTTATACAATTTAGCCGATAAATACTATTTTTGCGCCGATGCACAAGTTTTGGGGATACATACTGACGCCGATATACTACCTTTTCTTTTGGTTTTGGCTGGGTATATTTCACCCTTTGCAATGGCTGGCCTACAATCTGGGCGGCTATAAGGCGCACAAAAAGGTGGTCGATGTTATGAATTTCTTCCTGCTGTACAACGGCTGCCTGCTGGGGCACCGTATCAGCTTCAAAAACCCGTACAATTTGCCAACCGACAGGCCTATCATCTTTTTGGCCAATCACCAAAGCATGTACGATATACCGCCCATCATCTGGTTTTTGCGGAAGCACCACGCCAAGTTTATCTCCAAGATCGAGCTCGCCAAAGGTATCCCCAGCATCAGCTATAACCTGCGTAAGGGCGGCGGCGCCAATATCGACCGTAAGGACACCAAGCAATCCATTATGGAGATCGTTAAGCTGGCCCAGCGCATGAAGGAGAACAAATGGTCGGCAGCGATATTTCCGGAAGGTACCCGCTCCAAAGACGGCATCGTGCGTAACTTCCAGGTAGGCGGCGTAGCCACCATCCTTAAAAAATGCCCCGAAGCGCTGCTGGTGCCCCTGGCCATCAACAACAGCTGGCGCATGGTGCAATACGGCTTCTTTCCGCTCAGCGCCTTCGAGCATATCAGCCTCGAAGTGCTCCAACCCATCGAACCGAGCACCGGTACCGCCGAAGAGGTGGTACAGCGCTCAGAGAACGCGATACGCAGCGCGCTGGGGCAGTCATAAGTCAAAATTCAAAATTAAAAAGTCAAAATCCATTCCCGCACGTCATTGCGAGGGATGAAGCAAATCTCTACGCAGGCAGAGCAAGTAGGCAAATCATGCTAAACTTGTTTCAGCAACCATATGCAAATACCCGTACTGCTCTTTTTTTCACTGGCGCAAGTATGTAGGGTTGGGTGGTGTGATATGGCTACTTGTGCCCCGTTGATAATCATACTTTTCACTGGCGCAAGTTTAGGGGTTGGCGGTGCGGTGGGTTAACTTGTGCCTATGATGATTGCAAGCATGCTGCTTGCTTTACGAGAATAGTGTTGGAACCTATCCGGTAATCAGGAGATTACGGGCATAGTGGTCCGAGGTTGGAAACTTCGGACAGCGGGGGTTGATTAGTGGGTTATTAAGGCACAAGTAGCTTTTGCCAGCTTGCTTGCCCGACATATTTGCGCCAGTTGGGGAGGGATGAAGCAAATCTCTACGCACGCAGAGCAAGTAGGCAAGTTATGCTGTCCCGATAGCGATCGGCATTCAGAACCCCACACGCAAATACCCGGGCATTCCTTTTTACTGGCGCAAGTTAAGCCACTGCAAAAGCTGCCCTCAAACTTGCGTCAGTAAAATACTCAGCTACTATCACCTGGCGCAAGTATGTCGGGCAGCCTAAGCGCAAAGGCTGCTTGTGCCTTAACTGTCTTCTGACTACCGGATTGGTTCCCACCTCCCCGCTGCCGCAAGCGTTCTGCTTGTGCCCGTATAATTAACTAACGCAAAGCCAATTGCACAAGCTCAAAATCACCCCTTAATCCATTCCTATCGGTGCGCCGGGCGGCATTTCTAAAGCCGGGGTGGGCTGAAATTTGTCCGGGTCTTTTTCAAAATCGGCTATCTGCTCCAGCGCCAGATACAGCGCGGCCTTTTGCTTGGGTACGGCGGTAGCCACTTGGGCTTTCATCCAGTTTTTAAGTTCATGTATTTTTAGCAGTGTTTGGCCTTTTACGTTTTCGCCGGCGCTGTTATCTGCAGCCAGGCCTAACAAATGTTTAAGGGTAAGGTTGTTTACCATGCGCTGCAATTCGCCTTTGTAGCCAGGGGCAAGCGGGGCTTTCCAGGTTTGCCGTAATATTTTGTCAACTATGGGCATAAAACCGGGCTGTTTGCTGTCGCGGGCTTCGTACTCAATTAAGCGTGCGGCGCGTTCAGCGTCAAAAAGGTTGGCCAAAGTGTTTTCGGCCGCGGTTTCGGCAGTAGCTATAGGGTCGAATGTTGAACCGGTATGCCCGCCAAATGTTTCTACGGATGAGGGGTATCCGGTCGGTCGCGGCGGTATCTTGCTGATCAACGCCTCGGGCAGGGCCAGGGCATCAGGGGTAATGGTGTTCATTAAAGCACTCAATGCGCGCCATTGCTCGGCGGGATCGACCATTTTAGTGGGCACCTGCCCATCGTTTTTAATGGCATGAGTATAGTATAAGCCGCCTATTGATTTAGCCGCTGCCAGCACCTGGTAACGGTGCAGCAGGTACATCGGCACCAACACTTCTTCTATAGTAGCCATGGGCTCGCCCTGGCGAATGGCTTTTTCAGAAAAATTATTAAGGATATGACTGCGCACCAGCATCAGCTTATTCAGCTGGTCGATAGGGTTTACGCCATCATCCCACTGGTTGGCTATCGGGTTCACGCCCAGGGCCTGGTCGGGCGCATATACAAAGCCCTGTTTGATCGTTTCATGGGTGATCTTGTCCAGTTCGGCGCTCTCATCGGCCCCACTGGCAAAATCAGAATAGCCCCAGATGATAGCCCGCTTATCCCAACTGCCGATGCCTTTGGCATACACGTTTGTAAGATCGATGTTGCCATCGGGCGTTAAGCTGAAACGGGGGAAAGGATAATCCATTACCGAGGCCCGGTTAGCAGGGCTTGCGCCAAAGTTATGCGTAAGGCCAAGCGTGTGGCCAATTTCATGGGCCGATAACTGGCGGATACGTGCCAGAGCCATTTCTTCCATATCTTTGGGGATAGGCTTACCATCAATATAAGGCTGCAATAAGCCTTCGGCGATCAGGTAATCCTCGCGATGACGATCGGAACCCAAAGTTACCATACCTTTAATAATTTCGCCGGTGCGCGGATCGATGTACGAAGCCCCATAGCTAAATGCCCTGGCCGGTTTGCCCGAACGGTTTACCCAGTTAACAACGTTATAACGGATATCCATCGGGTCGGCCCCTTCGGGCAAAACTTTAACAATAAATGCGTTTTTATAGCCTGCGGCCTCAAAAGCCTGGTTCCACCACGATCCGCCTTCAACCAATGCCTTCAGGATCAATGGCGGTGCACCGCGGTCGATATAATACACGATAGGTTCAACCGGCTCGCTCACCGCGGCCGAAGGGTCCTTTTTAGTCAGGCGGTGGCGTTCGATAAAGCGTTTTTCGATCGGCTCGCTCATAGGTGCCGAAAAATCGAGGTAATTAAAGCCAAAGTAACCCGCGCGCGGGTCGAACCGGCGGGGCTTGTAGTTATTGTCCGGCAGTTCAACAAAGCTCTGATGCATGTTTACCGTTACCGAACCTGCATCAGGCGCGATATTACCACGTCCGCTTCCGGCAAAGGTTAGTATAGCTTCGAACTCGGTATTTTTGGGGAAGTTTTTGGTATTGTCCGGGTAAATAGCCGAGCGGCTTTCGTCAACCCGGTAACCTCCGCCACCGCCATTACCTCCGCCGCGGCCCCCGCGTGCTGCGGCTGCGCTGCCTGTGTTGGCCGAGCCGCTGCCGATACGGTCGCCAATTTTTAACGCATCACGGATCACGAAAGGACTGAGGTCGATCAGTACCTTATCGCTTTCAACGGCAACCGGCGTAAAACCAAATATGATGGATCTGGCAAAGGCGTTCTCCACATCGTGCTGTTCGTCGGCACTGCCGTTTACGGCGCGGTAGTTTAAATTAGGCTCAAGTAAAAACACCTTCGGGCCAATTTTGATAAACTTAGCAACCTGGGCTGATGCCTGGCCGCGCTCGGCACCGCCGTTGCCAATACCATCAACAAGCGAGCTATAGTATAAAAACTCCTTATTAAACTGTTTTTCATTAATTTCAAGGTATATCTTACCGGTTTTGTTATCGTAAAAGAAAGTGAAAAAGCCTTCGGATTTTTTGAGGTTTTGTGTAACCGATTCAACATTGGCCGCCGCGCGGGCCTCTGTGCCGGGTCTGCCGCCATCGGCTCTTTGGGCAAAACACATGCCTGGGAAAAACAATACGATAACTATGGGTACGAATAGCCTCATGTTTGATAATTTTTATGGTGTCAGTTAGTAAAAAGCTTAAATATAATGAATAGCAAGGGTAAATTTTAAGTTTATCGAATTTGTTGCAATGAAATTTGAAAGTGATCACTTATCCCCACGGGTGCAAGTAAAGAGGATACCCACCGCACCGTTCTTCGGCAGGCTCAGAATGATGACAGGCTTCCCGCTACCGCAAGCGTCCTGCTTGTGGTCCTTAAGCAAATCCCTCCTGTAGCCAACTCCACCATCTTCCGGACTTCCCGTCTTTCGGACCTTCCGACTCCCCATCCCGGCCCAATATTTGCTTTTTACCAAGCAAAACCACAACCTCATGCCCGAAGGCCCGTCGATAGTGATACTGAAAGAACTGGTTGAGCCCTTTACCGGCCAAACCGTGCAGGCCGCCAGTGGCAACAGCAAAAAGATCGACTTCGACAGGCTCACCGGCCAAACCATTACCGCCTTTAAAAGCTTCGGCAAAAACTTTTTTATTTGTTTTGAGGGCTTTAGCGTGCGTATCCATTTTATGCTTTTCGGCTCGTATCTCATCAACCAGCGCAAGGCCACGCCACCGCGCCTAAGCCTGCAGTTTGGCGATGGCGAGCTTAACTTTTACGCCTGCGTGGTGCAGATGATCGATGAGCCGCTGGATGAGCTGTACGATTGGTCGGCCGATGTGATGAACCCTGCGTTCAGCGAGGTAAAGGCGCTCAAAAAGCTACAGGCCAAACCCCAGCTCCTGGCTTGCGACGCACTGTTGGATCAGCAGATATTTGCCGGGGTGGGTAACATCATCAAAAACGAAGTGCTGTTCCGCATCCGGGTGCACCCGCTAAGCCAGGTAGGCGCCATGCCGCTAAAAAAGCTCAAACAAATGGTAGCCGAAGCGATGATTTACAGCTTCGAGTTTTTGGAGTGGAAAAAGGCGTTCACCCTAAAAAAGCACTGGCTGGCGCATACTAAAAAGATATGCCCGCGCGATGAGGTGCCGTTTATCAAAGCTTACCTTGGCAAAACCAACCGGCGGAGTTTTTATTGCGAGATATGCCAGGTACGGTACACAGTCTTGAGTCCGGAGTCTTGAGTCAAAAGTCGAAAAGGACTCAAGACTTATGACTCTGACTCTGGACTGAAAAGCGTTAGATAGAAGTGGATACCGGCCTTGTGGTGGGTTTGTGGTGGCTGTGGCTAATGCCTGAAGGCGTATGAACGTATAGCCCGGCCACAGGCAACGCCCAAATAATAATGATTGAATGATTGATTGTCTGAATGATTGAATAGGCACAAGTATCCACCCCACAGCCAGCCCTACATACTTGCGCCAGTAAAAAATGCAGGATGCCCGCCTCACGTTCTCCGACAGGATCAGAATGACAGCCACAATACTTCGCAACTTAAGCCAACATTGCAACCTTCAAACTTTGAAACCTTTCAACAAAAACCCCTCACACCCTAAAATGCAACGACTCAAGGTACCAATGAACCAATGACCAATGAACCAATAAACCGAAATTTACACTGAATCAATAATTTAATAACACAATTACCACAGCCGATAGTAATTTAATGATAAATTAAGCGTACCTTTGCGCCAAAATTACGAAGCGCATTTTTATGCAAAAAATAAGAAACATAGCGATCATCGCTCACGTTGACCACGGCAAAACTACCCTGGTTGATAAAATTCTGCACAGCTGCTCTATCTTTCGCGATAACGAGCAAACCGGCGAACTGATATTGGATAACAACGACCTGGAACGCGAACGCGGGATCACCATCGTATCCAAAAACGTTTCGGTGAGATACAAGGACGTTAAGATCAACATTATTGATACCCCGGGCCACGCCGACTTTGGCGGCGAGGTAGAGCGCGTATTGAAAATGGCCGACGGTGTGCTGTTGCTGTGCGATGCCTTTGAGGGCGCTATGCCGCAAACGCGTTTCGTAACGCAAAAGGCTCTGTCGCTTGGGTTAAAACCGATTGTGGTGGTAAACAAGGTCGACAAAGAGAACTGTCGCCCCGAAGAGGTTTATGAGCAGATATTCGAGCTGTTCTTCAACCTGGAGGCTACCGAAGACCAACTGGATTTCCCGGTGATTTACGGTTCATCAAAACAAGGCTGGATGAGCACCGACTGGAAAAAACCTACCGAAGATATCTTCCCGCTGATGGATGCCATTTTAGAGAATATCCCGCCGGCGCCAACCGTTGAGGGTACCCTGCAAATGCAGATCACCTCGCTGGATTACTCTTCGTTCGTTGGCCGTATCGCTATCGGCCGCGTTGCCCGCGGTACTATCAAAGAAAATATGCCGGTATCGCTGGTAAAACGCGATGGCACCATCCAAAAATCAAGGATAAAAGAACTTTATACTTTTGAAGGCCTGGGTAAGGTAAAAGCTACCGAAGTAAGCAGCGGCGATATCTGCGCGGTTGTGGGTATCGAGGGTTTTGATATTGGCGATACCATTGCCGATTTCGAAAACCCCGAGCAACTGGCCGTTATCAAGATCGACGAGCCGACCATGAACATGCTGTTCACCATCAATAACTCGCCTTTCTTTGGTAAAGAAGGTAAGTTTGTTACCTCGCGCCACCTGCGCGATCGTTTGCACAAAGAGATGGAGAAAAACCTGGCGCTGAAGGTTGTAGAAACCGAATCGCCCGATTCGTACCTGGTGTATGGCCGTGGTATCCTCCACTTGTCGGTACTGATCGAAACCATGCGCCGCGAAGGTTACGAGATACAAGTAGGCCAGCCGCAGGTAATCATCAAACAAATTGACGGGGTGAAATGCGAGCCGATTGAAACCCTGATCGTCGACGTTCCGGGCGATGTGGCCGGTAAGGTAATAGAGCTGGTTACCCAACGTAAAGGCGATTTATTGGTAATGGAGCCAAAAGGCGACTTGCAGCATTTAGAGTTTGATATCCCTGCACGCGGTATCATCGGCCTGCGTAACAACGTATTGACGGCTACCGGCGGCGAGGCCATTATGGCGCACCGTTTCAAAGCTTACGAGCCATGGAAAGGTAATATCCCTGGCCGCTCAAACGGTGTGTTGATCTCGATGGATAAAGGTGCTACCACTGCTTACGCCATTGATAAACTGCAGGACCGCGGCCGTTTCTTTGTTGACCCGGGTGTGGATATTTACGAAGGCCAGATCCTGGGTGAGCATATCCGCGATAACGACCTGGTGATCAACGTAACTAAAGGCAAGCAGTTAACCAACATGCGCGCTTCGGGCAGTGATGATAACGTACGTATCGCGCCGGCCATCAAATTCTCGTTAGAGGAAGCGATGGAATACATCCAGGCCGACGAGTACATCGAGGTTACCCCGGTAAGCATGCGTTTACGCAAAATATACTTAACCGAAAACGAGCGTAAAGTAAACGCCAAACGTTTCGTTAACGTTTAATATAAAATAATTGTGATAATACCAGAAGGCAGGCTTAGGCTTGCCTTTTTGGTTTGGCATACGTTGCAGAATATAGTATTTTAGCCATTCCAATTTTGATACAGTACAAACAGCATGGGTTTTTTCAGCATATTTAAACCAATCGTATTACCGCTAAAACGCCGCCGCGATATCTACAGGCTGTTGCGGGCCGTTCGCAAACCCGATGTAAAGATAGTTGTTGGCGCAGCCGATATCTTTGACAAAGGCTGGGTACCTACGGATATGGAGTTTCTGAACCTGCTGAAAGAAGGCGATTGGAAGAACTATTTCAAGCCCGACATGATATCGGCCATCTTAGCCGAGCACGTTTGGGAACACCTCACGCCCGAACAGGGGGAGTTGGCGGCTACGCATTGCTTCAAATACCTCAAACACGGCGGTTACCTGCGTATCGCCATTCCGGATGGTAATCATCCCAAACCCGAATATATCGAACACGTGCGCATAGGCGGCTCGGGCCCTGGGGCAGACGACCATAAAGTACTGTATACCTACAAAACTTTGAGCGCTATGCTGGAGCGTGTCGGCTTCAAGGTAAAGCTATTGGAATATTTCGACGAAAACGGCCAGTTTCACGAACTGCCCTGGAAGGTTGAGGACGGCTTTATCCGCCGCTCAAAAGCCCACGACAAACGTAACACCGGTGGCGAGCTCAATTATACATCGCTCATTGCCGACGCCGTAAAACCCTAAATCGCTGCTGTAAATGAACAATGACGAACGGCTAAACCCATCCGTATTCAGCACCCGCTATATCCCGCTAACACACCTGCGCGATGCCACGCTGAAAAGCCTGCGTACACTTACCGCCGAAAAGAAAGACCTGTTACTGGTTGATTTTGGCTGCGGCAATATGCCATACCGCCCGGTGATCGAACCGATGGTAGGTAAATACCTGGGCGTCGATCTCGAAATGAACCCCAAAGCTGAACATCATATTGACTTCGACAGTAAAACTGCCCTGCCCGATAACTATTGCGATATCGTTCTGTCAAACCAGGTATTGGAGCATGTCGATTCGCCATCAGGCTACCTGCAGGAGGCCTTTCGTATCCTCAAACCCGGCGGCTCAATAATCTGCTCAACGCACGGGCACTGGTTCTATCACCCAACCCCTAACGATTATTGGCGGTGGACAAGCGCCGGCCTGCGCCGCACTATCGAAATGGAAGGCTTCAAAGTGACTTCTTTTTTTGGTATCATGGGCCTGGCAGCCAGTGGCTTGCAACTGTTTCAGGATGGCATCTGCCTCAAATTGCCTAAGTTTTTGGTGCCGCCGTTCGCACTGGTAATGCAGGCGCTGATCGGCTTATTCAACAAAATAAACTCGCAGCCTCAGCGCGATCGTGATGCTTCGATATACGTAGTGGTGGCGCAAAAGCCGCTTTAAAAATAAATAGCTAACTTCGCCCTAAAGCGATTGAGAGATAGTTTGTATCGGTAATGGAACAGATAGTAGATAAAGAAACCGTAGTATCATATTACGATGAGCATGTAAAGTTTAAGGTGAACGATTACATCGTGGTAAATCCGCGTATCGAAGGCGCCTGGCAAACGCTCATTAACAATGTAAAATTTACACCGGCGCGTATTTTAGAGGTGGGTTGCGGCATTGGCAGTATCTGCAATAAAATGCACAAACGCTGGCCAAACGCCAAAATTACCGGTATCGATATCAGCACCCAATCCATCGCCATCGCTACTAAACTGTTCGCTAATGATAAGGTAAACTTTATCGAAACCCTGCTTACGCCCGAAACTTTCAACGAGCAGTTCGATCTCATCATCTTTATGGATGTGTACGAACATATCGCCGTCGAAGACAGGCCTACCGTACACGCCGCTATCAAAAAGCTGTTGCGTAATAAAAGCCGTTTGTTTTTATCGGTGCCAACACCGCAAAACCTCAAATGGTGCCTGGTGCACCGCCCTGAAACCATGCAGCCGGTAGATGAACATATCACCTTCGAAGTGGTAGGCAAGCTGGCGCAGGATACACAAACCGAAGTGCAGCTGTACGATCTGAAAGCCATTTGGCGCCCGGCCGATTACGCCCACATAGTTTTTGAGCGCAATGCCGATTTTACCGAAGCCTTCAATCATCCCAAACCGGTAACCACCATGCAGCGCGCGCAACGCGTGTTGGGCAAACTCAAAAACAAGCTCACCAAACCGTTACGCAACGCCTACGTTCGCAGCAAGCTAAAGTAAGCAATGGCGGGCGCGTACAATTTATGTATCATCAAACCCAATAAAGGCACCGTTTCCGAAACCTTTATTGCCGAGCATATCAATCGCCTGGCTGGTAACAAAAAGGTACTCTATGGCGGCAGTTTCCCAGTTTTTGATCATAACGACCGGTATTTGATCCGTTCAAAGTTCGGCCTGTTGAGCTACATCATTCAAAAACGGCTGTTCAACCGTAAAAACATCGGGGTGCGTAACCGGGCGCTGGTCAATTACCTCAAACGCGAAAAGATCGACGTGATTTTTGCCGAATACGGTACTGTAGGCGCTATGGTAACCCAGGCCTGCAAAATGGCCGGCGTACCGCTGGTGGTCAACTTTCATGGAGCCGATATTTACCAGCAGGATTCGTATGCCGAATACAAAGATTATTACCGCGCGATGTTTGCTTACGCCTCGGCTATAGTTGCGGTATCAAAGGATATGATGGAACGCCTGGCCCAGGCCGGCGCCCCCCGCGAAAAACTGCATTGGAATCCCTGCGGTGTAGATACAGGCAAATTCGCACCGGTTAACGTGGCGATATCAAACCCCTGGTTTTTAAGTGTAGGGCGTTTTGTTGAAAAAAAGTCGCCGCAATCTGTGGTCAGGGCGTTTCAACTCATAACCCGTTCCGTACCCGATGCTAAGCTGTGGATGGTAGGTGCCGGCCCCCTGTTTAACAAAACAAAAGCTTTGATAGAGGATTTGGATCTGGCCGATAAAATAACACTCACAGGGCCGTTATCTCCGGATAAGATCATCGATCTTTTCCGGCAAACACGCTGCTTTGTGCAACATTCGGTTACAGCGCCCGATGGCGACCGGGAAGGTACTCCCGTAACCATTTTAGAAGCCGGTGCATCAGGCATACCCATCGTAAGTACCCAACATGCTGGTATCAAACAAGCGGTTATCGACAAAAAAACCGGATATTTAGTGCCTGAACACGATATTGAAGGTATGGCAGCATACATGGTAAAAATAGCGCAGGATGCAGGCTTAGCCGCACAACTTGGTAAAGCGGGGCGGACCCATATCGAGGATATATACGCCATCCAAAAACGCATAGCCGTGCTCGACGATATTATTCAGCAAAATATAAAACGATAATCGCTAATGAGCAACCTGTTAAAACGGCAAGGATTTTTCAATAGCCTCATTTTATATGCGGGTACAGCCCTGGGTTTTTTTAACCTCGTTATCCTGTTTCAGCGTTGTTTAACCATCGAGCAGATCGGGTTTTTTTCGCTGATGATCGCTATCTCGCTCATCTACGCGCAATTCGCGTCGGTAGGCATTGGCAACATCATCCTTAAATATTTCCCGTACTACACCACGCCCGATCGTAAACACAATGGCTTCGGCACCTTTGTATTGTTGTATAGCGGCATCAGTTTCGCCATTTTTACTATCCTGTTCATAGCCTTTAAGAACCCCATTATCGCCCATTACAGTAAAGAAAAAGGCGCCACACTGCTGGTAAAATACTATTATTATCTCATTCCCATATCGCTGCTTACCATGGTGTATACCATCTTCGAGAGCATGGCCCGGGCCATCTTTAAAAACGTGCTTTCAGCTTTTTTGAAAGAGGTTTTGCTGCGTGTATTTACCTCGGTAAGCATTTTGCTGATTGGTGCCGCCTGGATCAACTACCAGGATTTTCTGATCATCTACCTCATCGCCAATGTGGTTATTGTTATCGTGCTTTGGTACAGCATTTACCAGGATAAACACTTTCCGCTCTCCCAGGTATCCACCCACATGCGCGATAACACGGTATTGCTGATGAAGTATGGCGTTTTTACGGTGCTCAGTGGTACATCCTTTGCATTAATACAAAATCTCGATATCATTATGCTGAGCTATCTCCGCGGCGAATCACTTGGTTTGGTGGGTATTTACAGCACATTTTTCAATATCGCGGTGGTAATAAGCCTCCCCGCCAAAGCCATGAACCGTACTTCATTGCAAATCGTATCGCAGGCATGGGCAACAAACGATTTGCCCAAGATCGACAAGATCTATTACAAAACATCCGTGGTACAAATGCTCATTGGTTGTTTGCTGTTTGTGGGCCTGATCGTTAATCGCGATTTTATCATGGTATTGCTCAAAAAGCACGAATATGTTGGCTACTTTGATGTTTTTATCATTGTAGGGATAGGTTTCCTGGTTGATATTACCGGCGGCCTTAATGGCTATATCATGAATGTTTCCAAATATTATCGCCTCACCACCTATTTTATCACCGGCACGGTGGTTTTATGCGTGGCGGCCAACTGGTTTCTGATACCGCGGTTCGGCATGGTTGGCGCGGCTATATCGTACACCTTTACCATGTTTGTGCTTAACTTTATTTACTGGGCGTTTGTAAAGGTAAAGTTTGGTTTGCAACCCTTTGGTAAGGCGCATTTGCTGGTGATACTGGTAAGTGCAATAGCCCTGTTAGTGGGCTTATATTTGCCACTGGTACATAATATCTGGTTTGATATGATGTTACGCTCGGCAATCGTTGCCATGGTGTATGTAGGTTTATCATATTTGTTAAAGATATCTGCCGACATCAACGAACTTTTTGATTCGGTTTTAAAATATAAAAAAAGATAATCTAGCTATAAAAATGCAACAGGATATCATCAGCGAAAACGTAAAAACAGCTTACGATTCATATTACGAAACGCACGACGGGGGATGGCGGCTGCTGGGTGCTAAATACAAGGCGAGGCGTATTATCGAAGTGAGCAAGGGCCATGCTTTTAAGAACGCCTTAGAAGTTGGCGCCGGCGATGGCAGCATTTTAAAACTATTATCCGATAGCGGTTTTGCTGAACAATACTCCGCCGTCGAAATATCCGAAAGCGGGGTTGAACGCATCAAAGCGCAAAACATCGTCAATTTAAAAAGCGTGCAGATTTTTGATGGCTATAACCTGCCGTTTGCCGATGATGAGTTTGATGTGGTGATCCTGTCGCATGTGCTGGAGCATGTTGAGCACGAACGTATTTTGCTGCGTGAGTTAAGGCGCGTTGCCAAAATGTGTTTGATAGAAGTACCTAAAGATTATCGTTATGGTGTGGATCAGCGTCTTGATCATTTTTTAGGCTACGGCCATATCAATATGTACACGCCAACTTTGCTGCGATATTTATTACTTACCGAAGGTTTCACCATTGTGAAAGATCTGCCTTCGATGATCACGCCCGATGTAACGCGTTTTTACAAACCCAGAGGCTTACTATCCAATCTCAAAATATCTGCCGAATATGCTGTCAAAAAATTGCTATGCAGCATAGGTGGTAAAAAAATTACCGAGCGTTTTGCAAACTCGTATACCGTATTATGCGGCAAACAGGCCAACGCGCCTAGGCTTTTTTAGTTATTTAATAAGCCTTTATCTCATAAAAATATTGTATTTTTAATGCTGGCGATAACCCCTGGCTTAATATGAAGAAAATTTTACCTGCGATTGTTTTTTTTATTATGTGCGTAGGATTAACTGCTTCCTTCGGCCAGGCACCTAATATCTCTTATTCTACACCTCAGGTATATTCAATCAATACTGCAATTACACCTCTGGCGCCTGTCAATACAGGCGGCGCTGTGCCCGGTACTATATACGGCCAGGTTACTACCGTAGCCGGTAGTGGTAATGTTGGTGCGGCCAATGGTACAGGTACTGCAGCAAGTTTTAATAGCCCTTACGGCGCTTGCCTGGACGCAAACGGCAATCTGTATGTTGCCGATACCTACAATCATGTGATTCGTAAAATAACCCAGACCGGGGTAGTAACTACTTTTGCAGGATCCGGAGTTGCAGGTTTTACCGATGCCACGGGTACCTCGGCAAGCTTTAATAATCCCGGGGGCTTGGCAATTGACGCATCGGGCACTATTTACGTTGGCGATCAAACCAATAACGCTATCCGTAAAATAACGCCGGCCGGTGTGGTAACAACCTTTGCCGGGAGCGGCACTGCCGGTTTTGCAGATGGTACAGGTACCGCAGCCAGCTTCAGCAGTCCGGCTGGTATGGCATTTGATGCTTCGGGCAATTTGTATGTGGCTGATAGAAATAATAACAGGATCCGTAAAGTAACACCTGCAGGTTTTGTAACCACCTTTGCAGGTAGTGGTGCAATTGGGTCGGCCAACGGCACCGGTACCTCTGCAACTTTCAACGGTCCGGCGGGTGTAGCCATAGATGCCTCTGGCAATTTTTATATAGCCGATAGAAATAATAACCTGATCCGCAAAATAACTCAGGCAGGCGTAGTTACTACCTTCGCGGGCAGTGGCAGTCAGGGTACGTCAAATGGTTTAGGCACGGCGGCAAGTTTTTATCAACCTTTCAGCACCGCTATCGATCAGATAGGTAATGTCTTTGTAGCCGACCAGTTTAATCAATTGATAAGAGAAATAACCCCTGCCGGATATGTGGTAACCCTTGCCGGAACAGGATCAACCGGTGCAGCAAACGGCGTTGGTACTGCTGCAAGTTTTAACTATCCTGCGGGTATAGTTTCTGACGGGCAGGGACACCTGTTCGTCACCGAAACACTGGGGCAAAAAATACGCGAGATAGTAACTACCGGATATGTTATCGATAAACCTTTGCCCAGCGGCCTAAACTTCGATCCTGCCACCGGCATCGTCAGCGGTACACCTACAGTTGCTTCGCCCGCAACGATTTATACTATAACGGCGATCAATGCTTCAGGCAGCAGCACAACAACGGTAACCATAACTGTTATGGCTGCAGGTGCGCCCAATATATCCTACGCTACACCACAAGTATATCCCATTAATGCGGCTATTACCCCGTTAAGCCCAACCAATACCGGTGGCGCCGTGCCCGGTACTATATATGGCCAGGTTACTACGGTAGCAGGTACCGGGTCTACCGGTTCAAACAATGGCACGGGTACCAGCGCCAGTTTTTACAATCCTTATGGGGCCTGCCTGGATGCCAGCGGAAACTTATATGTTGCCGATACCTACAACCAGCTGATCCGTAAAATAACACCGGCGGGTGTAGTGAGCACTTTTGCAGGTAGCGGATCGGCAGCATTTGTCAATGGCACAGGTACTTCTGCTAGTTTTAATAATCCTGGTGGTTTAGCTATCGATGCATCGGGCAATATTTACGTTGGCGATCAAACCAATGGGGCTATCCGTAAAATCACGCCGGCAGGTGTAGTAACAACTCTGGCCGGTAACGGTACGCCCGGCTTTGCGGATGGTACAGGTTCTTTAGCCAGCTTCAACAGTCCGGCAGGTATGGCGTTTGATGCTGCCGGAAATCTATATGTAGCTGATAGAAATAATAACAGGATACGTAAAGTAACACCTGCGGGCGTAGTAACCACCTTTGCGGGTAATGGTTCAACAGGTTCGGCTAATGGCACAGGCACCTCTGCATCGTTCTTTGGTCCGGCAGGTGTAGCTATCGATGCTGCTACCGGCAACTTTTACATTGCCGATCAATACAACAACCAGATCCGCACTATAACTCCGGCAGGTGTAGTGGGTTCATTTGCAGGCAACAGTACTTCTGGCAAAGTAAATGGGTTGGGTAGCGCGGCAAGTTTTTATAAACCCTTTAGTACCACTGTTGACCAGGCCGGGAATATTTTTGTGGCCGATGAATTCAATCAACTGATCAGGGAGATTACTCCTGCAGGTTATGTAGTAACCCTTGCCGGAACAGGTTCGGTCGGCTCTGCAGACGGTATCGGCACCTCCGCCAGTTTTAATTACCCCGCAGGCATCGTTTCCGATGGGCAAGGGCATTTGCTGGTTACCGAAACCACCGGGCAAAGAATACGCAAAATTGTAACCACCGGGTACGTTATCGATAAACCTTTACCTACCGGCTTAAGCTTCGACCCAGCTACAGGTATTATCAGTGGCACCCCTACCGTAGCTTCGCCCGCCACTACTTATACTGTTATAGCTTACAATGCCTCTGGCAGCAGCATCACAACAGTAACTATATCTGTTATCGTTGTCAGCGCTCAAACCATCACTTTTCCGCCCATAACCAACAAGGTTTACGGCACCGCCGATTTTTCGCCCGGCGCAACGGCAAGCTCGGGTTTGCCGGTAAGTTATAGCAGTTCAAATACCGCGGTTGCTACTATCGTTGGTGGCAATATCCATATTATTGGTGTAGGTTCTGCAACTATCACGGCCTCGCAGGCGGGTAATTCGTCATACAGCGCTGCTACGCCGGTAACACAAACTTTAACAGTTACGCCTGCCACCCTTACCATTACTGCCGATAATAAAACCAAGGTTTATGGTTCGCCCAACCCGGTTTTAACCCTAAGTTATTCGGGCTTTGTATACGGCGAAACTACTGCTGTTTTAACCACACAGGCCACAGCAACTACCGTTGCTGCAAACGCGCCGGTAAACTCGTATCAGATCACCCCTTCGGGCGCTGCTGCTGCTAATTATTCCATCAGCTATGTTATCGGTACTTTAACGGTAACACCGGCGCCGTTAACCGTGGTTATCGATAGCAAAACCAAAACCCAGGGCGATGCCAACCCGCCGTTAACCTATACCTTCAGTGGCTTTGTAAATGGCGACGGATCAAGTTCTATGAGCAATTTTCCCCTATTGCAAACCACGGCAACTACTGCATCCATTCCAGGCACTTATCCTATCACGGGCTCGGGCGCGGTAAACAATAACTACACCATCAGCTATACGCCGGGTACCTTAACTGTACTGGCCGCGCAAACCATTACTTTCGCTCCCGTAACCAAAACCTACGGCGATGTCGATTTTGCATTTACTGGTACAGCCAGCTCGGGCTTACCCATTAGCTATACTGGCAGCAACCCGGCTGTGGCTACCATATCTGCTACAGGAGCGGTACACATTGTAAGTGCCGGTACTATCACTGTTATTGCATCGCAAAGTGGCAATGCCAGCTATGGCGCTGCCGCGCCTGTAACGCAAACCTTAACCGTTAACCCGGCGCCATTAACTATTACTGCGGCCAATAAAACCAGGGCTTATGGCTCGGCTAACCCCGCGCTAACTTATACCTATACGGGCTTTGTAAACGGCGAAACCTCGGCAGTGCTTACCACGCAGCCTACCATTGCTACAACGGCAACAGCAGCATCAAATGTGGGTACTTATCCTATAACAATAACAGGCGCTGCTGCTGCTAACTACGCAATAACCAATGTTGCGGGTACCCTAACCATAACCCAGGTGCCATTAACCATCACTGCAGATAATCAGATCAAACCTTATGCGCAGCTTAATCCGCCATTAACCTGCACCTATACAGGTTTTGTAAACGGCGATGGCCCTGCAAGCATGAGTAGCCCGCCAACGCTCCAAACCACGGCCACAATTGCATCGCCGATTGGCAATTACCCCATTACTATAGCAGGCGCGGTAAATCCTAACTATAGCATTAGCTATGTACCGGGTATCTTATCCATATTGCTGGCGCAAACCATCACTACATTTCCTGCACCGCCTAACAAAGTTTATGGTGCTGCTGATTTTACGTTAACCGCTACCGCCAGTTCGGGCTTGCCTGTTAGTTTTGCAGGTAGTAATAATGCCGTTGCCACGGTATCACCTGCCGGGGTGGTGCATATTACCGGCGTAGGTACTATAACAATCACTGCATCACAAGGCGGTAATACCAATTATGCCCCTGCGCCACAGATAACCCAGCCCTTTACAGTTACCCCTGCACCATTAACCATTACTGCCGATAATCAAACCAAAGTTTACAATACCGCCAACCCAACTTTAACCAATACTTTTACCGGGTTGGTTTACGGCGAAACACCAGCTGTTTTAACTGCGCAGCCAACTAACAGTACAACAGCCACGGTAACATCAAACGTTGGTACTTATCCTATTACGGCGTCGGGTGCGGCTGCTGCCAATTATACCATAAACTACGTGCCAGGCACATTAACCATTACGCCGGCCGCGCAAACCATCACCTTTAATCCCATTCCCGATCAACGTAAAGGCGATCCTGATATTACTCTTGTAGTTTCAGCAAGCTCGGGTTTGCCGGTTACCGTTACCTCGTCCGATCCATCGAAGGCGCCCGTTACAGGCTTAACCGTAAAACTGCTGGATACAGGCACCGTGGTTTTTACCGCCATTCAGCCCGGCAATAATAACTATCTGCCTGCAACCGCTACACAAACCCTGCATATCATCAGGGCGCTTCCAAACCTGGTTGATATCCACCCGATAGTTACCCCTAACGGTGATGGCATTAACGATATACTGATGATAGAAGGTATCGAAAAATACCCGCAAAATAACCTCACGCTTGTTACCCGTAATGGCGTTAAAATATACCAGGCAAGCAATTATAATAATGGTAGTATTGCTTTTGCCGGCTACTCCAATATCACGGGATCATTGCAGCAACAGGGCACTTATTTTTATTCGTTAGTGTTTTATGCCAGCGGTGTCAGGCAGCAAAGGGTTGGTTTTATAGTACTGAAATATTAAGATGAGGATACCGAAGCTGATCCCCGTATTTATTGTGATGTTGTTATTCATTGCCGGTAAGGTATGTGCCCAGCAAACCTTTAGCTATACCCAGTACATGGATAACCTTACCCCGGTTAATCCTGCATTTTCGCTGTTAAGTAAAGACGGCTCTATCCATACCATTGTGCGCAAACAATGGCTGGGGATAACCGGCGCGCCCACCTCATATTTGTTTAATGCCAACTTTCAATTAAAAGATATGGGCAGCGCCTGGGGCTTTATCTCGCGCGACGATGAGTTTTCTGTCGAGCATCTTACTTACTTTAACAGCTTTTTTGCAAAAAGTATCGAGCTTAACGATGATCAGCGTTTCGTTGTTTCGGCTACTGCCGGGATTAAATACTATAATACCAATTATGCATCGCTCGATCCGCTCGACCCGGCCGCGCGTAACGACGTGCATCAATTTAGTCCGAACGTAGGTTTAGGTATCATGCTTTATTCTGATAAATACTACATCGGCCTCTCCGTTCCGGATATTAACTTTAAACCCTCAACGGGCAGTTTGCAGGATAACAATAACCCGCGCAATAACTATTACCTTGCGGGCGGCGTGATGTACGAATCTGATGACGATTTCAGGATAAAACCGTCAACCTTGCTCTGCTATACACGTGGTGTTCCGCTTATTGCCGATATATCTACCATGTTTTACTCTAAAGATATTTTTGGATGGGGGGCAAGCTATCGTACCAATGGCGAGGCCGCGGCTATCGTTTCATTCGATCTCGGAACCTTTCACTTTGGCTATAGCTACCAGTTTGGCAACACCGACAGCAATATTAACGCCGGAACCCACGAAGTTAGCCTGGCCATCCACTTTGGCCGTGGTAATCAGGTGCCTATTTATTTTGGTAATTAATAACCGGATTATTTTAAATTTGGCGGCAATAACGTAAACAGCCCCGTGCTTTTGTTGTTATACTTTTTCACCAACGCCCCCAGGATATGCAGAACCTGTCGCCCATCGCTTTATTTGTTTACAACAGGCCCGAGCATACCCGCCGCACCCTCAGCTATCTCAAAAATAATCTATTGGCCGATGAGTCGCGCCTGTACATATTTTCGGATGCGGCAAAAACAGATACCGATAAAGCCAAGGTAGATGAAGTGCGGGCGCTGATTCGCGATGTGGAAGGGTTTAAATCGGTAAAGGTGATCGAACGGAATGAGAACCTCGGCCTGGCCAATTCTATCATCGCCGGTGTAAGCCAGTTGGTGAACGAATACGAAAAAGTAATTGTTTTTGAAGATGATCTGCTGTCATCGCCCAATACGCTAACCTATTTTAACCAGGCGCTGGATAGATACGCCGGTACCGACAAGGTGATGCACATCGGCGCTTACATGTACCCCCTAACAGGCAACTTTTTACCACAAACCTTTTTTTACCGCGCTGCCACCAGTTGGGGATGGGCAACCTGGGCTCGCGCCTGGAAACATTTTGAACCAGATGTAGATAAGCTGATCTCGCAGTTCGATCAGAAAAAGATACTGCAATTCTCCATCGAGGGCAACATGAATTTCTGGAAACAGATACAGGAGTTTAAATCGGGTAAAAACAACTCCTGGGCCATCCGCTGGTACGCCTCTATATTTCTGCGTGGCGGCTTAACCCTAAACCCGGCGAAATCGCTTATCCAAAACATTGGTAACGATGGCAGCGGTATCCACTCCAACAAAGAAAATATGTACCAGGTCGCCATCAATAAAGAAGCGATCACCGAGTTCCCAACTGTGATCGAAGAAAACCCACAGGCGCACCTGGTTATCAAACACTTCCTCAGAAACCGCAAAGGCACGCTACTGCAACGCCTGGTAAGGTTTGTAAAGCAAAGGATGGGGAAGTAAATATGCTACACAACATCATGTCATTTCGAAGGAGCTAAGCAGGGAATGGGCGATTGCGCGACTGAGAAATCTTCTGCGAATAGTAAAGCGTTGTGCATTTGGTAGAAGGTTTCTCCTCATCCCAATATTCAACCCCGCTCATATTCGTCGAAATGACAAAAGGGGATGAAACAATTATCTGTTTTGGCAGAGGCCGTTGTTAGTGTTGTCGCCAACAACTAATCACTGTCTCTTATAATCATTAATTTGCTGAGAGGTGGTATTACCGTACAAAGTCCTTCCACAGGGCATTAATTTTTTCTTGATTCGGATAATCCATGCAGTTCAGGTCAATAAAATCAAGAAATCCGTCTTCTAAAGAGGGCATATTGAATGAGTTATCATATTTTAAATAAGTCCTTTGATCAAGAATAAACTTGTTGTCCGTCGAAAAACTTATTAAACCACCTCTTGAAATGATCTTAAATACAGTTCATATGGATGTGCAAGATCTTTATGGGTGGTAATTTCAGCTTTAGCTTTAAATATCTCCCAATTTAAATAGAGGTGAATAAAATATCCCTGATACTCCTTAAGTCCGTAGTTGATATTTTTTACCCCCATACCTTTTAAATCGTTCACTATTACCTCTTCGGAGAAAATCTCAGCTAACCAATTTGGTGATAAGTCTATAAAAAGATTATGATAGCTTTTGCTTTTGTTAAAAAAATCGGGGCCGCCAAAATTCAATTTATTTTTCCATTTAAATAACCTGGATTGATATTCCCGAAATAACATTATACCCGAAAATCTAAATCCACGGTAATTAACGTCTTTCAAAAAAGATATTTTTTCGATTTCTCTTGAATACAGGTCTTTAAGGATCATGCTTTTAAAAATTGTGAGGTAATTTACAGTTTTGTACCCATTACTAAAACCTATCTTCACTGTTCGAAGTCTCCTGACTTCGAACCATTATGTAGTTTTAAACTACAGTTACTTCTTATAATCCGTAATCCTGATCACCTCGCTGCAAAAGCCATACTCGTGAGGTTGGTTCGAGCAGATAATGGTCAAACGGTCTTTACTAAACTGCTCTGCCAGGCTTAAATACCACTCCGATCCCTGCGCGTCAAGGTTCGAGGTTGGCTCATCCAGCATCAGCATCGGGGTATCGGCGCAAAAAGCCAGCGCCAGCTTGGTGCGCTGTTTCATGCCCGATGAAAAGTATTTGATCATCTTATCCTTACTGGCCTGCAGGTTCAGCAGTTCGATCACACTGCTGGTATCTAATCCGGCTTTAATTTGCTTGAATTTAAAATGAAAATCGATCATCTCCCTCAGCGTAAAATCCTCGACCAGTTCCATATACGGTGCCGAAAGACTTAAATGCTGATATGCTTTTTCAACTTCTACAGGCTGCCCGTTAAGCTGGTAAGTGATCTTTCCCATAGAGGGAGCGAGGCTGCCATTTAAAATCTGTAGTAAGGTAGATTTACCCGATCCATTAGGCCCCAGTATGGCATAAGCGCTGCCACTGTTAAAAGTGTAGTTCACCTCCCTGAATATCCATTCGCGGTTAAAACGCCTGCCGATGTTTTCGAGGGTGATGCTAATTTTTGAGTCCATAGTCAATGGACCATAGTCCATGGTTTTATAATCTGATACAAAAGTAGCTATGGACTATCGACCATAGACTATCGACTAACTACTGATTCCCAAACCCCTTCATAATACCGCGGTTGGAGTTACGGATAAAATCCAGTATCTCGTCGCGTATTTCGGTAGGCTGGCGTTCAGCTTCAATAATATCCAGCGCGTTGCTGAAGTTGTGCTTCTTAACAAATATGGTACGGTAAATATCCTGTATCTCGTTAATCTGTTCACTCGAGAAACCACGGCGGCGCAAACCCACCGAGTTGATACCCACGTATGATAGCGGCTCGCGGGCTGCCTTAACATACGGCGGTACGTCCTTACGCACCAGCGAACCGCCGGTCACAAACGCGTGCGATCCAACCTGAACGAACTGGTGTATGGCTACCATACCCGCCAAAACAACATAATCGCCAATGGTTACGTGCCCGGCCAAAGTAGTATTGTTGCTAAAGATACAGTTGTTGCCCACCACGCAATCGTGTGCTACGTGACAATAAGCCATGATCAGGCAGTTGTTGCCGATTACGGTTTTCCAGCGGTCCTTAGTGCCGCGGTTAATGGTTACGCATTCGCGGATGGTGGTATTGTCGCCAATCTCCACAGTAGTATCCTCACCGGCAAATTTCAAATCCTGCGGGATGCCCGAAATAACCGCGCCCGGAAAAATACGGCAGTTTTTACCAATGCGCGCGCCATTCATAATGCACACGTTGGGGCCTATCCAGGTTCCCTGGCCTATCACCACATCCTTATCAATGGTTACAAACGGTTCAATAACCACATTATCGGCAATTTTAGCCTGTGGGTGTATATATGCTAATGGCTGTATCATGCGTCTAAACCTTTCACTTTAACAATCTGCGCCATTAATTCGGCTTCAACAACTATACGCTCGCCAACCATACCCACACCACGCATACGTGCTATGCCGCGGCGGATAGGTTCGAGCAGGGTACAATAAAATATCAGGGTATCGCCCGGTACAACTTTACTTTTAAAGCGGGCGTTCTCAATTTTCAGGAAAAGCGTGAGGTAGTTCTCCGGATCGGGCACGGTGTTCAACACCAAAATACCGCCGGTTTGCACCATTGCCTCAATCTGTAACACACCGGGGAATATCGGCGAACCGGGGAAATGGCCCATAAACAGATCTTCGTTCATGGTTATGTTCTTCAAACCAACCACGTGGGTTTTCGATAGTTCCAAGATTTTGTCGACCATTAAAAACGGCCAGCGGTGCGGCAGCATATTCATAATCTGTACGGTATCGTACACCGGTTTGGCGTTCGGGTCGTACACTTTAAAATGCTTGCGGCTGCGCTCTTTTTTAATGATTGCTTTGATCTTTTTCGCGAAAGCCACGTTTGCCGCGTGCCCCGGCCTTGCAGCCATAATATGGCCCTTTATCGGTACGCCAACCAGCGCCAGATCGCCTATCATATCCAGCAGTTTGTGGCGGGCCGGCTCGTTTTGATATCTTAACTCGATGTTATTTAAAATACCCTGCGGGGCAACATCAATATCTTTACGGTTAAACAACTTGGCCAGGTGGTCAAGTTCGCCTTTGTTCACCTTTTTATCAACCACAACAATAGCGTTGTTCAGGTCGCCGCCTTTAATCAGGTCGTGCTTCAGCAACATTTCCAGTTCGTGTAAAAAGCAGAAGGTGCGGCTCGATGCAATCTCTTTTTTAAATTCCGAAATGGTTGAGATACTCGCATGCTGGCTGCCCAATACCGGCGAATTATAGTCCACCATGCAGGTAAAGCGGTAATCATCAAGCGGCATGGCTACCATTTCAACCTTACGGTCGGGTTCCGAGTAGTGGATATTATCAGTAATATGGTAATACTCGCGATCGGCATCCTGCTCCATAAAGCCGGCTTCCAGTATCGCGTCAACAAACAAGATCGAGCTGCCGTCCATGATCGGCGTTTCGGGGCCGTCCAGGTCAATCAGTACGTTGTCGATCTCCAAACCAACCAATGCGGCCAAAACGTGCTCGATAGTGCTTACGCTGGCGCCGTTTTGTGAGATCGTCGTCCCGCGTGAAGTATCGGTTACATTGTCAACATCGGCATCGATGATCGGTTGTCCCGGCAAATCAACCCTCCTGAATTTATAACCGTGGTTTTCGGGCGCCGGTTTGAAGGTCATGGTTACCTTTTCTCCTGTATGTAATCCCGTGCCCGAAACAGTAACCTCGGACATCATCGTTCTTTGTTTTGCGTTCATATATGCGCTTACAAGTATTTTAAATTATTGCGCTTCCTTGCGTAATTCGGCAATTACACGCTCCAATTCGTTTAGTTTTTTTTCTAATTCGGGTAAACGGGCCAATACCACCTGGCTGCGCATATGATCCTGGTAATAGGTGGCAGGCGCGCCTGCCCATTTGCGGTTTTCCTCCTCAATGTTGCGGCTTATACCCGATTTTGCCTGCACCTGTGTGCCTTTGGCTAAGCTAATATGGCCCACAATACCTACCTGCCCGCCGATAACCGAGTTTTCGCCCACTTTCGAGCTGCCCGATATACCGGTTTGCGCGGCTACTACGGTGTTTTTACCGATCTCCACATTATGGGCAATCTGTATCAGGTTATCCAGTTTTACACCCTGGCGAATGATGGTCGAGCCTAACGTGGCCCTGTCGACCGTCGTATTCGCGCCTATCTCCACATCATCCTCCAGTATCACATTACCTATCTGGCTCACTTTGTTGTAAGTGCCGTCGGGGTTTGGGGCAAAGCCAAAACCATCGCCGCCAATAATAGCGCCCGAGTGCAATATCACATTATTGCCAATTACACAATCGAAGTAAATTTTTACCCCGGCGTAAAAAGTAGCGTTATTGCCAACGGTAACATTATCGGCTATATACGTGTTCGGGAATATCTTGCAGTTATCACCAATAATCACATTGGGGCCGATGTAGGCAAAGGCACCGACGTAGGCATTTTTACCGATTTTAGCCGTTGGATGGATAAAACTTGGCTCTTCAATGCCGGTTTTATTGAGCTTTATGGTATTATATTTTTCGAGCAATACGGTAAACGCGCTATAGGCATTATCAACCCTAACCAGGGTTGATTTAACACTATCGGTAAGATTAAGGTCTTTATTTACAATAACCACCGACGCGTTGGTGGTATACAGATACGGCTCATATTTTGGATTTGCCAGGAAGGATAGCGAGCCTTTTTCGGCCTCTTCTATCTTTGCAAGCTGATTTACCAGCACCGAAGGGTCACCATCTATGGTCCCGTCGAGCAGCAAACTGATTTCTTGTGCGGTAAATTGCATCGGACAAATTTAAACGTTAAAATTAAAGCAGCAAATTATAATAAATGCCGGCTTATTACAACATATCATAAGCCTTTTATATAACACAAAATATATTTTTTAACCGTTTTAGCCAGCACCTCCAAATTCGAGTTATCGCTCGCCGTGGTAATATCCTGCACGGTGCCGTCTTTCATCAATATACGTATACTTCCGTCGCCAACCCGGTAAGCTTTGTTGGTTATGGTATCGGTAAATACAAAGTACGATGCCTCGTCCTCGTTAATGCCATACTTCTCCATAGCTTGCTCAACCAGTTCATTCACCACCTCGGCAGATGGCTGTGTGTTGGTGATCTCGACGTGATAAAGATTGCGTTTAATTAGGTTTTGGCACAGGGCCGACAATATAAAATCGTCGTGCTTTGTCCATACTTTAATGGCCGACATGATATCGGTATCATCCAGGCTGGCAAAGATATCTAAATGATCATTACTATTGATAAACGATTTTATGCCTATGTTATTGGTTAAAAAGTGATTTAATGCCGGCGTGGCAAACAACTCCTCGCCCGAAAGCGATAGTTCGCGCGCGCGCTCCAATATCTTACCCAGCAAAAATTCGGCTGCTATAACGGTTTTATGCAAGTAAACCTGCCAGTACATCAGCCTGCGGGCTATCAAAAATTTCTCTATCGAATAAATGCCTTTTTCCTCAACAACAATATAATCGTCGGCCAGGTTAAGCATCTTGATGATCCGGTCAAAACTGATCACGCCTTCGCTAACGCCGGTAAAAAAGCTGTCGCGCATCAGGTAATCCATGCGGTCCATATCCAGCTGGCTCGATACCAGTTGGTGTAAAAATTTTTTGGAATAGGTATCGTTAAAGATATCGATGGCCATCGTCAGCCCGCCGTTAAACTCATCATTCAGCTTATCCATCAGCAAAGCCGAAATATCCTCGTGCGATATCCCCTCCACAATGGTTTGCTCCAGCGCGTGCGAAAACGGCCCGTGGCCTATATCGTGCAGTAAAATAGCAATGCTAACCGCCTCCTGTTCTTCATCGCTGATAAAATGGCCCTTGCTGCACAAGGTCTCCAGTGCCATACTCATCAGGTGCATGGCGCCCAGGGCATGATGAAAACGGGTATGTAATGCGCCGGGGTAAACCAGGTGCGTCATCCCCAGTTGTTTAATATAACGCAGGCGCTGAAAATACGGGTGTTGTATCAAATCAAATATCAGGCCCGAAGGGATACTGATAAACCCGTACACCGGGTCGTTAATGATCTTCTTTTTATTCAATGTTTAATTTGAGTTGCAAAAATGTTAAATTAAGGTAAATATCAAACCTTTTATTTTAGTTAATTTATGTTAAACGGGGTAAATGTCGGTAACAAAAGCTAAGTTTATCGGTTAATACCTTATAACAAAAATTGTCATGCAAGATACCACTATTTTATGGGCCGATGATGAGATCGACCTGCTAAAACCACATATACTTTTTTTAACGGATAAAGGCTATAAGGTACAAACGGTAACCAACGGCTCCGATGCCGTCGAGTTATTCAAAAACGATTATTTCGACCTGGTTTTTCTCGATGAGAACATGCCCGGCCTCACCGGCCTCGAAACCCTGTCCGAAATAAAAAATATCAATGCCGATGTGCCCATCGTGCTCATCACCAAAAACGAAGAAGAATACCTGATGGAGGATGCCATCGGCTCCAAGATCGACGATTACCTCATTAAACCGGTAAATCCCAGGCAGATATTGCTCACCATCAAAAAACTGACTGAAAACAAACGCCTGGTAACCGAAAAAACCACCATGGCCTACCAGCAGGATTTCCGTACCCTGGGCATGACGCTCAACGATAACCTGAGCTACCAGGAATGGGTCGACGTATACAAAAAACTCATCTATTGGGAGCTCGAGCTCGAAAAACTGCAGGACAACGGCATGCACCAGATCCTCACCCTGCAAAAGGCCGAGGCCAACGTGCAGTTCTCCAAATTTATCGAGAAAAACTACCTCAACTGGCTTAAAAATCCCGAGAAAGCACCAACTACTTCAACCCAGCTATTCAAAAAGAAAGTGTTCCCGCTGCTGGATAGTACAGGTCCGGTATTTTTTATTCTGATCGATAACCTGCGTTATGATCAGTATCGCATTATCCACCCCATTATTTCTGAATATTTCCGGTTAGAAGAGGAAGATACCTATTATTCTATTCTGCCAACTGCTACCCAATACGCCCGCAATGCTATTTTTAGTGGTTTGATGCCGCTGGATATGGAAAAGCGCTTCCCTTCCATGTGGCAGAACGATGAGGACGAAGGCGGCAAAAACCTGCACGAAGATGCTTTCCTGGCCGACCATATCAAACGCGTAGTGCGCAAGGAGTGCAAGCATTCGTACACCAAAATCTTGAATATCGACGAAGGGCGCGCACTGAATGATAGTGTAAGCAACCTGATGAAAAACGATCTGAATGTGGTGGTTTATAACTTTGTGGATATGCTGAGTCACGCTCGTACCGATATGCAGATGATCCGCGAACTGGCCAGCGACGATGCGGCCTACCGTTCGTTAACACTGTCGTGGTTTGAGCACTCACCGTTGTTTGATCTGTTAAAGTTCCTGTCGCAAAAACAGGTGAAGGTAGTTATCACAACCGACCATGGCACCATCCGTGTAAAAAATCCAAGCAAAATCATAGGCGACCGTAACACCAATACCAACCTGCGTTACAAACAAGGCAAAAACCTCAATTACAACGCTAAAGAAGTATTCTACATCCGCAACCCGCACGATGCCATGCTGCCGAAGTTGCACCTAAGCTCCAGCTTCGTATTCGCTAAAGATGATTACTACTTCGTATACCCCAACAACTACAATCATTTCGTTAATTTTTATAACGAAACGTTCCAGCATGGCGGCATATCGCTCGAAGAGATGATTGTACCGATTGCGACCTACGCCAGTAAGTAACGGGTTGTAGAGAGGCTCCGGAGCTACCTTTTTAAAGCTATTTCCCCACAGGTAAACAAACATGGGTCGCGAATTGTATATTTGATTATGCCCGTCACCGCTATTAACCAACTCCCCGTTACCAAAGTTACCGCCACCGGAAGCACCGAAGCGCTGGATAAGCTTGCTACCGAAGAGCCATTGGAGATCCGACTGCAATTTGGCGACGATGATACCCGCGAAACCCGCAATGTATCTGTAACCATGCGCACACCCGGTAATGATGCCGGGCTGGCGTTGGGTTTCCTGTTTACCGAAGGCATCATTAGCGGAGCGCGCCAGGTGCAAAGCATCGGGCATTGTTTCATCGCCTGCAACGACGACAGGCAGAACGTAATACAGGTTACACTGAAAAGTGGCGTGCAACCCAACCTGCAAAATACCGAACGCAACTTTTATACCACCTCAAGTTGTGGGGTTTGTGGTAAATCGTCCATCAACGCCATCCGCACGGTAAGCGCCTTTGGTTTGGCTTTGCCCGATGATAACATTACCACCGTGGAGGTGTTGAATAGTTTACCCGGTGCCTTAAGCCAAAATCAGGAGTTTTTTGACGACACCGGCGGTCTGCACGCTTCGGCATTGTTTACCAATGCCGGTCAGCTGCTTTTAGTTCGCGAGGACGTGGGCAGGCATAACGCGCTCGATAAACTGATAGGCGTAGCGCTCGATCAGGACTTGCTTCCGCTCAATCAACATATTCTGCTGCTCAGCGGCCGTGCCAGTTTCGAGCTGGTGCAAAAAGCTGTA
>Ga0157373_10000058_pt1 | contig 95865 bp, 75 predicted proteins | sample C65metaG_FD_113460 | JGI IMG/M metagenome (GOLD analysis project Ga0157373, IMG submission 113460) | Corn rhizosphere microbial communities from Kellogg Biological Station, Michigan, USA - C6-5 metaG | ecosystem: Host-associated > Plants > Roots > Rhizosphere > Soil | place: USA: Michigan...
CGAAGGTTCGCAATGGAGGTGAGAGACTTAGCTATAGCCTTGATTGTGGTGCAGTGTGGCGGTGACCCTGGTCTGTTTTTCAAAACATAAAAAATGGCCGGAATTTCTTCCGACCATTCGTGCTGATCAGGAGCTTTTTTTTATTCTGCGGATCTTTTTAATCCGAATTTCTCGATCTTACTATATAAGTGACTGCGTTGGATATCTATATCATCGGCAGTTTTAGATACATTCCAGTTGTTCTTTTCCAATTTAAACTTGATGAATTCTTTTTCAGCATAGTCTTTGTAATCCTGAAAGTTGTTGAATTTATCATAAGCCAAGGCTGGAGAAGGAGCTGTATGGGCAGATCCATTGGGAGTCCCACCTGCTGCACCTATATTCGTTCCTCCACTAGGATTTGCAAATACAGTTACATCATGATCTGTAATGGTTTTATCGCTTAAAATAATCAGACGTTCGATCATGTTGTGTAATTCCCTAACATTACCTGTCCACGGCAGACTTTGTAATGCTGTCATGGCGCTATCGCTGATCTTTTTAACAGGCATGCCATATTCTTTACAAATTTCTTCAAGGAAGCTTTGCGCGATCTCCGGGATATCATCGATGCGCTCACTTAGATGTGGAACATGGATGTTTATAACGTTTAGGCGGTGGTATAAGTCCATGCGGAAATTGCCATCTTCGATTTCTTTTAAAAGATTTTTATTGGTAGCTGCCAGTACACGCACATTCACTTCAAGTTCTTTTTCGCCACCTACACGAGTGATTTTGTGTTCCTGTAATGCGCGTAAAACTTTTGCCTGAGCCGAAAGGCTCATGTCGCCAATTTCATCTAAAAACAGCGTTCCCCCATTGGCAAGTTCAAATTTACCTATACGCTGTTTTACAGCAGAGGTAAATGAACCTTTTTCGTGGCCAAATAATTCACTCTCTATCAGTTCGGATGGAATAGCTGCGCAGTTAACCTCGATAAGAGGGCTGTCGGCACGATTCGATTTTTCGTGTAACCAACGTGCAACCAATTCTTTACCACTACCATTCGCTCCGGTTATTAATACCCTGGCTTCTGTAGGGGCAACACGCTCTATAGTTTCTTTAATTTTGTTTATATTCTCTGAACTACCTAGAATATCTCTTGTTTTGCTAACTTTTCTTTTTAATACTTTGGTTTCAGTAACTAAAGTACCTCTGTCCAGTGCATTTCTAACTGTAATCAGTAGCCTGTTTAAATCCGGTGGTTTTGAAATGAAATCAAATGCACCTTTTTTACTGGCTTCTATTGCGGTTTCGACCGTTCCATGTCCTGAAATCATAATGAATGGAAGGTCCGGGCTATATGCAAGTGCTTGTTCCAACACCTCCATTCCATCCATTTTATTCATCTTGATATCACATAGGACAAGGTCGTATTTCTTCTTTTTGATGAGCTCTAATCCATCTACACCATTGTCAATATCCTCAACTTCATAGTTCTCGTATTCTAAGATTTCACGTAAAGTACTTCTTATCGCTCTCTCATCATCAATTATTAACAATTTTGCCATAGGGTATGCTAAATCTTCTTATTATCCAGTGCTAATATATTATTTTTCAGTTTAATAATGTGTTTTTTTAAAGTTATGAAACTGATATATCATTTAAAAAACAAAATGCAAGCCTGTAAGCCGGGTTCTGTAACCTGATTGCTCAGGTTTTCTATCATTAATCCAGTATAAATGTTGCCATTTATCTCTAACGACCTACCCACTAACATCGGACGAGCAGCCCTACATGCGTTAGCCTATTTGGTCTTTCAACTCCCGGGGTTTACCAGTTCTCCGATCACCCGGAAAAATCGTGAGCTCTTACCTCACGTTTTCAACCTTACCTGTGCTTAAAAGCCATCGGCGGTATGCTTTCTGCGGCACTTTCCATAATTCGGGTGTTCATCCCCAAACCTCTTCCCGTTAGGAAGCGAGATGCTCTGTGTTGCCCGGACTTTCCTCTCCGATATAATCGCAGCGATAGAACGGCTTGCATTTGCGGCAAAGATACAAAATAAGGAATGTATAAATTAAGGTTGTTTACTTTGTCACGTAAATCTTTTTACTGTTTCCTTTGATCGATTTTATTTTGCCAAATAACCTTTTTGCATCAAAAGAATTAAAATAGGTGATTTTTACATTCCCTATTGATTTAACCTTTTCAGCGGGATCGTTAATGTCAAAGGCATTGTTGTATTTAATCTGAATGGCACCAATGGATTTAATTGTTCCAGATTTATCGTGGACATCAAAAGCGTTATTGTATTTAATTTGAATGTTACCGATGGATTTTATTTTTCCTCTGGGATCATGAATATCAAAATTATCATTATAATCAATTTTGATTCCGCCTATCCATTTTATTTTTCCCGATTTTTCATCGTCAAACCGGTCGTAATATTCAATTTTCTGATTGGCAATGAATTTAGAATGTTCGTTATCGGTATATTCTGAATTACTTGTGTAATCTGCAAGTGCTCCTTCGGCCTCATCGATATAAGATATGTCGCCAGTGGAATTTAAACCAATGATGATCATGTTGTTTATAGTTAGTTCGATAGATCTGATTCCATTTTCTCTATCAGAGATTCTAAAATGTGCGCTTGTTAAGGTTTGTGAGCTGGAAATCTGGCTGTGGCACAGCAATAAGCCAAGCACGAACAGGAGTTTGCGTTTCATAGTGGTTTTTCATTAAGTGTGTAACCTAAAGTAAGTAAATCTTATCAATCAGGGGAGAAGAAAATCTTATATTTATGGAAACGACTTGTTCCGTGCATCTTTTTAACAAAGATGAATACACAGAAAATGAAAAGAATTATAACAAAGAATTTCAGTCCAAAATTAATACTAACTATTTTAATGTTGCTGGGCCTTTCAGTTTATGCCAATGCAGCTGATGTAATAAAGCTTATAGTTAAGGAAGATCGTGCAAGTTGTACAGGTGTAGCGCCGCAAACTTGTTTTCAGGTTAAATATAAAAACAGTAAAGGTTGGGAGCTGTTTTACAGCAATATTTCTGGTTTTAATTATAAACCCGGATATCGTTATGTAATTCTGGTAACCCGTACTAAAAGGGCCAATGTTCCTGCCGATGCATCAATTTATACTTATAAACTAAAGAAAGTATTAAAGAAACAAAAGATGCCGGTTAAAACTGGTGAATGGGATTTTGTTGTTAAACATAAATGGAAACTGATTCAGATGAATGGCGTCGCTCTGGAACAATCGCCGGCTTATGTAGTATTTGATAAAGAAAAGGGAAGAGTTAATGGTTTTGCAGGATGTAATTCTTTCTTTGGAGCTTATGAAAAAGGCGATGGTAAACTTACGTTTAAACAAATGGGCAGTACTTTGAGGGCTTGTGTAGATGAAGATAGAAATAGGCTCGAAAGTGAGTTTTTAAAGCTGATAAGCGATAAAACATTGAAATACGATGTTGCTGAACAAACCTTAAATTTTTATGAGAACCACCGCTTGGTTTTAATGTTCGGGATGGCTCCTTTAGATAAGAAATAGGATAAAAAAAACCGGCATCTGATGAAGATGCCGGTTTTTTTTATCCTATTTTAGTGACGTCTTCTATTTGGTACTTCTTTATTCCTTCAGGCATTTCCCATTGCACTATGGCGCCCTTAGTGTAGCCAAGGATTGCTACGCCTATTGGAGAGAGAATGGAAAGGGTATTGTGTTTTCTTCGTGCCTTTGCAGGTGCAACAAGTTTGTATATGAATTCTTTTCCTAATTCCATTTCCTTCACTTTTACATTGGTATCAACCGTAACCACATCAGCTGGTAGTTCATTTCTTAAAACCTGCCTTGCATGTTTTAGTTCCAATTCAAGTTTTGCTTCGTTATACCTGCTTAACTTTCTTCTTCTTAAATGATCTTTAAGGAGGTCGTAAATTCCGGTTGATAGTATGATAGGGGTTTCGTTTATTTTTATTGATTCAGTATTCATGTTTTTTTGTATTGAGTAAATGACTTAATAATTTGATTTGTATGAATAGCCTCAGCCAGTATTAATCGACTGAGGCAATGCCATCGAAGTCTTTATTGTTGTACCAGCTTGTTAAAAAGGTAAATGTACCCGCCGAAAGTAAAACCAACAGTGGTTTAAGTAGTAAAATAGCCAATAGCAAAACTATCAACAGCGCTAAAAGCAGCATTATATGAATGGCCCTAAAAAAGCATTTAGTGCTTATTAATTTCATTTTAGAAAGCAAGAAGGTGAAAGGAAAGAATTAAATGTCTGGACCCCTGACCCCAAGAAAAGGGAGGGGTTTATTTAATAAAGTCTTTACTGCTTTTAAGAAAAGAATCTCCTAAACCGTACTGTAAGGAAAGAAAGCGTAAAAACATGGCAATAGCAGTTCGCAATAATGTTGCAAGCTGAATACCCAGTGTTTTATAAAATTGCTTAAAGAAATCCATTGGTTCAAAGATAGCCCAAATGCTTTGATATAAAAACTATACCTGCTTAGAATTGCGATTATTGCACTATTATGCCATATCTGTACGCTGATTATTAAAATCGGATGTCTTAATTTAATTGATTTATTGTTTCTTTGCTAGATAAGAGGAAATCCTTTTAGCTAGAGACCCTTATGAAGAAAAATACAAAGGCATGTGATCTGCAAAGCTGCTTAATGTGCAGATTGGTTTTAAAGGAATGGAAATTACCTATTGAGAATCATCGCAAGAACTTTTTGGTGAAAAAAGGGGAGGTGATAATTAAAGAAGGAGATCCGGTTAATGGTATTTATTTCGTTAATAAAGGCAAAGTTAAAATACACAAAACCTGGGGTGATAAGGAGCTGATAGTTCGTTTTGCCAGTAATGGTGCAATTATTGGTCATCGCGGTCTAAGTACCAAAAGTGCCATTTTTCCTATATCTGCTACTGCACTTGAGGCCACATCGGTATGTTTTATTGATTTGGATTTCTTTATGTCGACCCTTAAGATAAATTCAGACCTTACTTTTCAATTGATGATGTTTTACGCTGATGAACTACAGGAATCGGAACGGAGAATGCGGAATTTAGCCCACATGTCTGTTAAAGGTCGTTTGGCTTTATCTATTATCCAACTTAAAGATCAATTTGGCGTAAATGACAGAGGGCATATTGATATAGAACTAAGCAGGCAGGATCTTGCTGCTTTTACAGGGACCACATATGAAACAGTTTTTCGAATGATGAATGAGCTTGTTAGAGAAGATTTGATTTCGATAACAGGAAAAGCAATAAGTGTTAAAGATCCCAGAGGTTTGAAAGCATTAACACTTATTGCATAATTCTTATACTTTAAAACTTATATCCTAAGCCCACTCCAACATTCCACTTTCCATCTTTTGTACTTGTTTTTGCGGTATAAAGCATCGGCATCTGTAAGGCAATGTGTTTATAAATTGCCGTTACACCACAGCCTAAAGAAGGTATAATAATTGCATTTTTGGGTGCATTTCCGGGCGATTTGTCTTCTTTGATTTTTAAACTGGGAAGTAAACCTATTAATAAACTGAAGGGTTTGCTGGTGTATTTAATTGCAGGGCCTGTACAGTTTATTGCGGCCCCATGATCAATATAACTTAATACCACTACTCCCTCAAACAGGGTAGGTTTAATTTGTGTTGTTTGAGCTTTTCCTTTAAAATTCAGCATGCAAAGTGCCAGTCCGCCATAAATGGCAAGTTGTAATTGTGTTTTCATGAAATGATAATTTAAATGTGAAACCTAAATTGTTTGTAGTGATTCTTTTTGAATCGGAATAATATCTGTTTTAAAGGCTCCGCAAACAGCGCAACCGTAATCTGCTTTTAAATCTGAGAAGGGGGTTCCAGGTGGTACTCCATTTGCCTCATCTCCCCATGTTTCATCATATATAGTTAAGCAGTGACTGCACTGGTGCGCAATGACGTACTCAATTTCTGTAACCAATTCTGTTTCGTAATAATTATCTGCAGAAGCACTTTCTGACAAAGTCTGGAGCTGATAATAATTGTCGCAAAGTTTTACCAATGCTTCAGCTAATGATGCTCTGTCAAGGTTGTCTTTATAAAGAGTGAAATTCTTCGAATTGGGATTAAAATCAGTGGTATGAAGAATGTCGAATTTGCATTCATCCTCCAAGTCATTATTGGCACATTTCCTTATAATTACTGAGCCAAATAAGCCACTTTTTGGATTGGTTTTAATTGCAAAACAAAGTTTGAAAGTTCTGAGATCTACTTTGTTAAACTCATTGATAAGCTCCCGTTTAAGGTTAAGCCCATATTCACAAAGATCCTCACTTTGCCAGTTTAGTTCGTTGGATGCGTGACGTACGTTTATTCTGTTTTTATCCAGTACAGCATTCCAGAGTTTTTTGTCGCCTGTTTCTACACCTTTTATGATAATTGATTTCCAGGGAGTAGTGTACAGCTGGCCAATGCGGGTTTTTGCGCAAATAGCACAAAGATCTTTAAGAAATGAAACTGAAAACAATTCGTTTCTACGGTAAATCCCTAGCCAATATTTGTCGTTATATTTATTGAATCCCTCATAGTATGGTAATTGGAAATCGGGTAGCTTTAGCGGGGCAGAGAGGGGTTGGTAAAAGATGCTTCCGGTTAATTTTACCTTGTTTTCCAGTAGCAGTCCGTCAATATTAATTTGATCATAAAATAAATCTTTATTGCTGAATATTGCGTCTTCAGCCAATTTGCTAAGGGTGCCAATGTCCTCAGAATAAATTAAAGATGACCAGCAGTAAATGATATTGGTTCTGGGAAAACGTATGTATAAATACCAATAATTGCCAATCTCTGAAGATATAAAGTTTAAATTTCCAGTGAAAAAGGGAATTAAGGTCTGACTGTTGTCTGCCAGATTGATTTTTAATCTTGGGGTATAGTCAAAAGCATCTAAAACATCTCTGTAAACCCCTTCGCGGAGCCAATTCGAATTGTTAAATATGTCTTCAGTTACATAAGAGCTAATGATGTTTGGCTGTTTATCAGCATCTATTTCAAACTCAGTGTCGGATATAAAAAAGCCATGCTCAATGTCTTCTAACTTATCTTCATCCACAGAAAAATAAAGCTGCTGTCTGGTGCCAAATCTTACGTTTTCGACTGCTGATTCTTCGAGAATAGTGAGGATTTGTAAAAGATCACCAATAGAAACAATGCCTCCCGGAAGATTTACTTTAATTTGATGTTTTTTTATTTCCTTGTTTTCCATATCAGTTCGTTTTTTCTAATACTTCTTCCTTTAATGCTTCCTGAAGGATAAGCTTAACCTCTGGTTTACAAGAACCACACCCCATTCCTGCCCCTGTTGATTCACATAATTCCTTAAAATCTGAACACCCTGAGGTTATTTTTTTTAGGAGGTTTCCTGCTCCAACGTTGTTACAGCTGCATACCAGTTTGCCTGATACCGGTTCTGTTTTTTTACCACTTCTAAGCAGTTGTAATCTCTTATCACTTAATTCTATTTTGTTGGCTATTAGTTCACTGAACTCAAGGAACTCGGTTTTATCCCCAATTAAGATTGTTCCAACAAGTCTGTCCTGATGGATGATACATTTTTTATAATACCGTTTTGCCTTATCGATAAAAACAATCTCTTCATAGTTTTGGTCATCAGGGCATTCTGATAGTCCAATACTGCAAAGGTCAAATCCGTGGATCTTTATGATGTTCATGAAGAGGCTGCCTTTGTAATAGCTGCTGATATCTCCGTTGTGAAATTTGGCAACTACCTCTGCTTGCTGCTCAGCAGCGGCCGTTATTCCATATAATGTGCCTTCAAATTCGGCAATCTCGCCTATGGCGTAAATGGAAGGATCGTTGGTTTGTAAACGCTCGTTTACAAGTACACCACGTTTACAATCTAATCCTGTTTCTTTTGCCAGTTCAATATTGGGAGTAGTGCCAATAGCCAGTATAATTGCATCACAATTTATCCTGCGGCCGCTTTTTAGCTCAATGCCTGTTAGTTTGGAACGGCCGTAATAAAGCTGTACTTCATCATTGTAATAAATATCACAGCCCTGATCTACCATTTCCTCATGCAGCATCTGGCTTCCCAGCGGATCCAGTTGTCTGTTCAAAAATCTGGATACCCTATGAATGATGGTTATTTTTACGCCTATTTCACGTAGTGATGCAGCCATTTCCAGGCCAAGCAGGCCGCCACCAACAACTACTACATGAGCGTTTTTAGGAATATGTTTTTTGAAATTGTCTGCATCTGTACGACTCCGCATGGTAAATATGCCAGGTAAGGAAGGCGCATTTTTGGGAAGGGTAGAGCGACTTCCGGTAGCCATAATCAATACATCATACGATGTTCTTTTGCCGGTTGAATCTATTACGTATTTCTGTTCTCTGTTTACTTTTTCTACGCTGATGCCTCTTAACAGTCTGATACTATATTCGGGCTCTTCCTCATCATTCATTTTTACCAATTGTTCCCATTTTTGTTCTCCGCTTATATAATCAGGGAGCATTACACGATTGTAAAATGGAAAATTCTCTTTGCTAAAGACTGTGATTTGGTCTTCCTTGTTGATTTCCCTGTAAGATTTAACAAAGCCATAAGCGCCGGCACCAGCGCCTATAATTACTATTTTTTGGAAGTCTTTTTGGAACTTTTCAATATTTACAGCACAATATTTAAAATCAGGTTCTTTAGATAGGGGGTCTAGTATAGTACTGGTAACGTTGTTGGCTCTGTTTAAATCGCTGCCCAATATTTTTCCCCAATGCATAGGGAGAAATACTACGCCTTGTTTTATGGAGGCAGACAGCTTTGCCTTAACCTGCACTTCACCACGTCTGGATCGTACAACTATAACCTGATTATCTTCTATAGATAAGAATTCTGCATCTGTTGGATTGATTTCCATAAAAGCATCTTTAATATGCTGTTTAAGCTTGCTCACTTTGCCAGTTTTAGACATGGTATGCCAGTGATCACGAACTCTGCCTGTGGTTAGGATAAATGGAAAATCTTCGTCAGGAAGTTCGCTGTTCAGCTGATCGGAGGGGCTGTGTATAATCGCTTTCTTGGATCTTGTATGAAATGAATGATTTGTAAACAGACGTTTTGTGCCACTCTCGGTTCTTTTGTTGAATGGCCATTGCAGGGTATTGCTCTTGTCGATTTGTTTATAGTCGAGCCCATGTATATTAATGCTGGTTCTATAGGTGAGTTTTGCATGTTCTTTGTATATATCCTCCATGCTGTTGTACTCAAACCCATTATAGCCCATTTTTTTTGCAAAACGGCAGATGATTTCTGCATCAGGAAGTGCTTCTCCGGGTGCATCGATAACCTTATTCAGGTGACTTATCCTTCTTTCGGAATTGGTCATGGTGCCTTCTTTTTCTGTCCAGGCTGCTGCAGGTAAAATAACATCAGCATAAGCAAGCGTCTCTGCCTTATCAGTAATTTCCTGTATCACAACAAATTTTGCTCTTTTTAAAGCTTCTTCGGCAAACCGTGCATTGGGTAAACTTGTTAATGGGTTTGTGCAAAGTATCCAGATTGCTTTAAGCCGGCCATCATGCAGGGCCTCAAACATTTCTGTAGCGGTAAGCCCTGTTTTGCCGGAAATTGTTGTTCCTCCCCAGAATTTTTGCACTTCCTGACGATGTAGTTCATTTGATAGGTCGCGATGCGCAGGAAGAAGATTTGCAAGTCCACCTACTTCGCGACCACCCATTGCATTTGGTTGTCCGGTAAGTGAAAAGGGGCCAGAACCCGGCTTTCCAATGTGGCCTGTAATAAGATTCAGGTTAATTAGACTCAGATTCTTGTTAACACCAATTGAACTTTGATTAAGTCCCATTGTCCACATCGTTAAAAAGCCTTTGGCATCGCCTATATATGTTGCCGCAAGTTGTATCTCAGATTCCGTGACGCCGCAGATTTTGGCTGATTCTTCTAAAGTCCTTTCAAATACCTTCCGTTTGTAATCGGAAAAGCCTTCTGTGTGATTGCTTATAAAATTACTGTCTACATTGCCTGTTTCAATAAGTGCCCGGCCTATTGCATGGTTCAGTGTTACATCGGTTCCAGGATTGATTTGCAAGTGAAGATCGGCAAGACCGCAAGAGTCTGTCACTCTTGGGTCTGCTACAATAATTTTAATGTTTGGATTTGCGGCTTTATGGGCTTCAACTCTACGCCAAAGTATTGGGTGGCACCATGCGGGATTAGCACCGGTAACGAAAAAGCAGTCGGCAAGTTCAATATCGTCATAGCACACCGGAACACTATCTTCACCTAAAGCCATTTTATAAGCAGTAACAGCACTGCTCATGCAAAGACGAGAATTGGTGTCGATATTGTTACTGCCTATAAAACCTTTAATTAATTTATTGATAACATAGTATTCTTCGGTGAGGCATTGCCCAGACGCATAAAAAGCAACAGAATCGGGGCCATATTTATCAATAAAAGTCTTAAAAACAGCTGCTGTCCGATTCAGTGCATCGTCCCAGCTTACCCTTTGTAAGGGCATATTTTTATTATACCTCATTTGAGGATAAAGGAGACGATCGCTTTTATCGTTTACTGTGTACTGGAGGTTAAGTCCCTTACTGCAAAGCATGCCATGGTTTACCGGATGATCTTTGTCGCCCTGTACTGTAATGGTCTTGTTTTTTTCTAAAGTAACGTTTACGCCACAGCCAACACCACAATAGCAGCATGTACTTTTAAAAACTTTGTTTTTATCTCCAGACATACATGTTTTCTGTTAGGTAGAATTAAGCCTGTTGAAACTCTTGTTTTACTGTTTCCGTATTTTCGGATCTTTTTAATTGAAATCGGGTAATAAATACCAGCAGACCAATTACTGCTACCCCAATTCCTATGTAGTGAAAAGCGTCAGCGTAGGTGAGGTGCTCTGATTTAAAAAGAAAGCCTACCAGCATTGCACCTATATTTCCGCCTGCACCAACAATACCACTTACAGAGCCAATTGCATCTTTATTGATGAAAGGGACAATGCCATAAGTGCCACCATTGGCCATTTTTAGAAATAGTGCAAACAAAAGCATTGCTGCTATAGCTAAACCAAGAGTTTGTGATTGGGCAAATAAGCTAATCCCAATTCCTTCCAAAACTAACAATGCCCCTAGTAGTATTCCTTTTCCTCTAAGGCCATAAGATTTTCCAACTTTATCACTAACAAAGCCACCGAGTGCCCTTGCAAAAATGTTCATGCCACCAAATATGCTCGCCATGGCACCGGCCATAATCATTGATGCACCGAACTGATCTGTGAAAAATGTTGCAGCAACATTATCAACGGTTATCTCTATTCCAAAGCATGCAGCGTAAGCTAATGCCAGCACCCATGTTCTGTAATCTTTTAATGCGGCCATAAAAGAGCTTTTTTGAGTTTTTTTGACTTTAATGACCTGTAAATCATTAAAGTTTCCGGCAGGCGTATCTTTTGTGTACTTGTAGTAAATAAAAGCCATAACTAATAGAATTACCCCCGGAACGATCATAGCAACCCTCCATGAGTTGGCCTGACTTACAAAGCCCAGGCCTGCAAAACCAGCTGCAATAAGTGGCATAATCAGGTTTGTAACTCCACCACCAAGATTTCCCCAGCCGCCTGTAACAGCATTTGCAGTTCCTATTACATTTGGGGCAAACATCATTGAGGTGTGGAATTGTGTGATTACAAAAGAAGCACCTATAATTCCGATGACGAAGCGGAATAAAAGAAAACTTTCGTAGCTGTTACTTAACCCAATGCACATAACGGGTATTGAGCCCAGTGCAAGCAGAATTGTGTAGGATAACCTTGGTCCAAGGGTATCGCATAGTTTACCAATAATTAGCCTGGCAATAATTGTTGCAGAAACTGAGGCAATAATAATATTGCCGATCTGATCTTTACTTAAGTGTAGCTGTTCTCTTATCAGCGGCATGAGTGGGGCTACGCCAAACCATCCAAAAAAGCAGAAAAAGAAGGTTATCCAGGTAATATGAAAGGTTTTCATTTGAATACCTTTCGTTGAAAATATATTAAGTTTTTTTAGTGGTTTAAGTTCTTCAGTCATAATTCATGAGATTTAGGTTCCGGAATTTGTTTGATGTTGTGGTGGTTAACGGTTTACGGAAATTAATTTCATGAAGGTGCTGCACTAACAGAAAGAGTAAATACTTTTTGATACATTTGATAAGTTTTATTTAATCGATGAGACTATTTTACCCCGTCAGAAATCCGACCTTCTGATGGGGTTTTTTATATTTAATTTTGTAAGCCGATGTATACTAACCCATCTTCAACCTTAACCGGGTAGGTTTGTATGGCGCATTCATCTCCGCTTAAGCACTCTCCTGTAGAAAGTGAAAATGTTTTTTTATGAAAGGGGCAGGCAATTTTAGGGTCTTCACCTACAGAGCCGATCATGCCGCGGCTAAGTGCCATTTGCCTGCGGTGTGGGCATAGGTTTTGTGTGGCATACCATTCATTTCTGCGGGTAAAATAAAATAAGGCAATTTGTTCCTCGCCGCATTTAACACATACTCCTCCGTTTTGTACTGCGTCTTCAACGCGACATGCTTCAAACCAGTTTGTTGTTGTTTCTATCATGATTTCTGTTTTGTTAGTGTATAAATAGGTTTGTTGATTTAAATTATGCTGTTGTCCAGTTTGCAGCCTTTTTCTGGCCGCGCATTTCGTCAAATTTTACACTTGGATCTTTTTCTTCGGGCGCATTCACAAAATGATTGAACCTTTTTCTTATTTCCGGATCCTCAATTGCTGTTTTCCATTCACATTGATAGCTGTTTACAATGTTTTGCATTTCAATTTCCCATTGTTCTGCCATACCCAGGCTGTCGTTTACAACTACATTTCTCAGGTATTCAATTCCACCCTCCATTTTATTTAGCCACGGGGCAGTTCGTGTTAATGGATCGGCAGTGCGGATATAAAACATTAAGAACCTATCTATGTATTTGATGCATGTATCGCTGTCTACATCCGAAGCCAGAAGTAGTGCATGTTGAGGTTTGCTGCCGCCATTACCGCATACATATAGGTTCCATCCCTTTTCGGTTGCTATAATTCCAAAATCTTTGCTTTGTGCTTCTGCGCATTCGCGAATACATCCGCTAACAGCAGATTTTAGTTTATGTGGAGCCCTTAGGCCTCTGTAGCGTTCTTCTATTCTAATTGCATAGCTTACACTGTCGTGCAAACCAAAGCGACACCATGTGCTGCCAACACAACTTTTAACTGTTCGTAATGCTTTTCCGTACGCATGTCCGCTTTCGAAGCCAGCAGCAATTAATTCTTCCCATATTAATGGCAGGTCACTTAAATGGGCTCCGAACATATCTATCCGTTGTCCGCCGGTGATTTTTGTATACAAGCCATATTTTTCAGCAACTTCTCCAATAATTACAAGCTTCTCCGGTTTGATTTCCCCTCCCGGAATTCTTGGAACTACTGAATAGGTTCCTCCTTTTTGAATATTTGCTAAAAACCTGTCATTACTGTCCTGGGCGGTATCATTACCTCTTTTAAGAATCATATCATTCCAGATGCTTGCCAGAAGTGATGATACCAGCGGTTTGCATATTTCGCAGCCGTCGCCTTCGCCTACGTTGTCCAGTACTTGCTCATAATTTTTAAGGTTGTGTATTTTTATAAGATCATATAACTCTTGTCTGCTCAGTTGGAAGTGCTCGCATACTACATTTCTAACGTACTTGCCATTTTCTTTCATGGTGTGCAGCATTAAATCTTTCACCATTGGTATACATCCACCGCATCCTGTGCCAGCCTTAGTGCATTTTTTGATTGCATCTATCGATTCGCAACCCTCTGCAGAGACAGAATTACAAATGGTTCCTTTTGATACACCCTCGCAACTACAGATCAACGCGTCGTCCGGAAGTCCGGCTAACCCAGCATTCTCAGTTTGGGAGCTGCCACCGCGGGATCCTAATATCAGATCTTCGGGGTTAGGAGGGAGCGCTATTTTGTTGTTTACAGTTTGCAGTAGCATATTGTAAGCCTCTGCTTCGCCAATTAGTATTCCACCTAGTAAATATTTTCCATCGTTGCTGATATTGATGCGTTTGTAAATTCCTTTATGGGTGTCTTCAAATAGAATACTCCTTGAGTCTGGTTCTGTTGTAAACGGATCTCCAAAACTGGCTACATCTACGCCAATAAGTTTAAGTTTGGTGCTCATATCGAATCCGTTGAATGTTTTGTTGCCTTCGCATAGATTAGCCGCTACCACTTCGGCCATTTCGTATCCGGGAGCAATCAGTCCATAGATGTTATGGTTAAATAACGCACATTCCCCAATTGCAAAAACAGATGGATCACTGGTCTGCATTGATTCATTTACCAGAACTCCACCTCTGGTGCCAACTTCAATTCCGCAGAGTTTGGCCAGTTCATCTCTAGGGCGTATTCCGGCAGAAATTACAAGTATGTCTGTTTTTAATTCGCTGCCATCATTAAACTTTAGAGATTCAATACGGTTTTCGCCTTCTATGCTGCTTGTGCCTTTGTTTGTGTATATGGATAATCCTAGTGTAGCAAGTTTTGTTTGTAGCATCTGACTTCCGGCACTATCTATCTGCCTGGGCATTAGTCTTGGTGCAAATTCAATTACATTTGTTTCAGCAAGATTTAAATCTATTAATGCCTTCGCGGCTTCTAAGCCCAATAAGCCCCCGCCTAATACGGAGCCTGTTTTTGCATTTAAAGCATAATTTTTAATGAGCTCAAGATCTTCGATGGTGCGATAAACGAAAACACCTTCTTTATCAACACCAGGGATATCAGGTACAAAAGCCGATGACCCTGTTGCCAGAACCAGATAGTCGTAATTTAAAATAAGCCCTTTATTCGAATGTATGGTTTTGCTTTCTCTGTCAATTTCTTTTACCGGGTCGCCAAGATGAAGCGTAATGTTTTGTTCGTTGTACCAATTTTCATGAGATAAAGAAAGATCTTCTGCACTCTTTCCGTTAAAGTATTCGCTTAAATGAACTCTGTCGTATGCTCTTCTTGGTTCTTCTCCAAATACAATAATGTTAAAATTATCTGATTTAGAGGTTAATTTTTCGCAAAACTTATGTCCAACCATTCCATTTCCTATTACGATTACTGTTTTATGATTCATAATTTCGATTTTGTTGGGTTATTTATTTTATTTAACGGGTAATTGTGGTTTGTTTAATCAAATATATATAATAATTTGTATTATTTTTATAAATGTATGATTTATATCATGTTTATTTTGTTTTTTTAATATGTTTTTGGATTATTTTGTGTTTTATATTATTTTATCGATGATAATATTTTATTAAAATTGGTGTTTTTGATGTATTTATATTATTTATATCGTATATTTATGGTATTAAATCATTTTTTTAATATTTAATCTTGTTTTTATGGGTATTTCTTTGAAAAAAATAGATAAACCGATGTTTTTTGTTGTTGGTTCTGGTCCTGGTGATCCGGATTTGTTAACAATTAAAGGTTTTAAGGTTTTAGAAGCTGCAAAAGTTATCCTTTATGATAATTTGGCGTGCAAAGAGTTGTTAGATATAGCTTCTGATGATTGTGAAAGAATTTATGTTGGTAAAAAGCCATATGGACTTTGCACTTCACAGGAAACTATTCATCAACTGATAAAGCATTATGCATTTACAAGAGGAAATGTTGTTCGTTTAAAAGGAGGGGATCCTTTTATTTTTGGAAGAGGTTTTGAAGAAATCTTATTTGCGCGTGAGCACGGTATAGAATCTCATTATGTGCCGGGCATCAGTAGTATGCAAGCAAGTGGTTTAAATGATATTCCTTTAACCCATCGTGGAGTAAGCGAAAGTATCTGGATTATAACAGGTACAAAAAAAGATGGTTCTTTATCGTCTGATCTCCAATTAGCAGCTAAAAGTAAAGCTACAGTAGTTATATATATGGGAATGAAAAAGCTGACAGAAATATCAGCTTCTTATATTATGTCTGGCAGAGGGGCCGTTCCTGCAGCAATAATCCAGAATGCTTCAATGCCACATCAAAAACAAATTGTTTGTGAGGTTAAAGATTTGTCTCAGGCGGCAATGGATTCCGGGCTTTCCCATCCGGCAATTATAATAATTGGAGATGTAGTAAAAGCCGCGGAATTCGTTGCCGCTCAGGAAGCACATAAATATGCCTAGTTTTCTTTTACTTTATGAATCAATTGACGTCCTCTTACAAGTATTTTAATACGTTGACGCTTTAAGGATAGGTTAATTCCCGCTTCCTGATTTTCCTTGAGGTGTATTTTGTATGCGGTAAGTACATCTTTATAAGTGAGTAAGCCAATTACCCTGTTTTTTTCATTGGCAGATAATACCGGTAAAAACTCCTTATCGCATTTAGACATTAACTCTACGGCCCATGCAAGACTATCGTTGCTTTCTAATGCGGGAATATTTTGCTCCATGAGCTCGGCTATAGGGCCATTTGCATCGTGATTTTTGTTGTATATGCTTGACAGCGTGATTACACCTTTAAAGTTATCGTCATCATCTGTTACTATAAAGTGATTTTCTAATGGTGGGTTAAGGTCAAAGAATGACCTGATTTCACTTATACGATTTTTGGTGCTTATAACCATGCTATTTGCTCTTAGTACTTCAACCACAGTCATTTTCCTCAATACATCCGGTTCATAAGAATCGGGGGTGTATATTCCTCTTCTTGCAATTTTCTCGGTCATAATTGTATTTTCCATAAAAAAGAAAGATATCAGGTATGATGCTGTACAAGCTCCTAGTAAAGGTAACAGTGCGTGAGATTGCATAGTAGCTTCAAGAGCGAAAGTTATGCTGGTTAGATAAGCTCTTGAAGCGCCTGCAAACATAGACGACATGCCCACTAAGGCAGCCATTGGAATGCTTATGCCTGAATTTGGAAACAGTAGAAGTGTAATTGAGCCAAGTATGGCTCCGGCTGCGCCACCGATCGTTAATAATGGTGCGAGTGTGCCTCCTGATGTGCCGCTACCAAGAGCAATTGCCCAGGAGAGAAATTTAAAGAAACAAAGACTCAGCATTAAAGCTAATGGTATTTTTCCTGATAAAACACTGGTGATATTATCGTAACCTACGCCTAGGGTATGGGGAGCAAAAAAGCCGATTATTCCAACTGCCAAACCGCCAATTGCAGGCCACCACATCCAGTGGATAGGTAATTTTTCAAAGGCATCTTCGATGTGATAGACGACTTTAGTTAGCCCAAGTGAAACAAAGCCTATTATTATGCCCATAAAGCTGTAAATGCCCAGAGCCATATTTGATGGTGAACTAAGTTCAGGCATAGGGAACACGGGGCCTGATTCAAATAGAAACTGGTGCGCGGCGGCACCTGTTATACAAGCGAGTGCTACAGGTAATATGGCTTTGGGTGAAAATTCAAATAGCAGGAGTTCAATGGCCAGAAAAATAGCTGCTATGGGTGTGCCAAATATTGCAGACATACCAGCAGTAGCTCCAGCGGCAAGAATGATTTTGCGCTCATTAGGTGTGATTTTAAATAACTGGCCTAATGTAGATCCTAAAGCACCACCGGTTGCTATTATAGGGCCTTCTGCCCCGAATGGCCCTCCCGTACCTATCGCAATAGCAGAAGAGATGGGCTTTAGAAGCGCAATTGAAGGTTTAATTTTACTTTGGTTAACAAGGATTTGTTCCATTGCCTCTGGAATACCGTGTCCTCTTATTGCTTTAGAGCCATATAGCGCCATTAATCCAACCAGAATGCCCCCAATTGCAGGAATAATAATTACCCATATCCCCAGATGATTGTTTGCAGGGCTGTTGAATTTTAAGTCGAAACTTCCGTAAAATGCAATGTTGGTTATAAGATCTATAAGAGAGATTAGAACTTTTGCGATTAGACTAATTGCAATAGCAACACCAATAGATAGTAAAGAAATCTGTAGTAAGCGTTTTTTCTTAAAGTAGCCCTTCTTTGTATCATTTACTGACTGGGTTAAATAATCTAAGGAGGGGGATATCGGAATCCCGTTTTTATGCAACGGTCTTTTCATTTAGCTGATGAATTTTTTAGTGTTAAACTCTGAGTGATTTTATTTATGGGCACAAAGGTAAGGTTAATTTATATGCTATAAAAGCTAATTATATTGTTTATGCAATATTTTATGTTTATTTAGTTGTTTATTTTGTATTTTAATATTGTTTAAACAATATTTATTATTTTGGATTTTATGCGTGGATTCTTCTTTTTTGATATTTATATAGTATTATTGCATATCAAATGCCCATATAAAAAATGAAGGAATCTCGTAATCTATGTGATCTTAAAAGCTGTTTTCTGTGTAAATTATGTTTGCCCGAATGGTTGCCGGCACTTCAAATTCAGAAAAAGAATTTTGAGGTAAAAAAAGGCGAGGTTATCTTCAAAGAAGGCGATCCGGTAAACGGGATTTATTTTGTATCTGCTGGAACTGTTAAGGTTCATAAAAGATGGGATAAGGAAAAGGAATTGATTATTCATTTTGCCGGCCCTGAAGATATTATCGGCCATTTGGGTCTCGGGAAAAAACCGTTATATCCAGTTTCGGCTACGGCATTAGAAAATACAGTAGTATGTTATCTGGGGAGAGATTTCTTTGAAACAACGCTAAGGGTAAATACTGATTTAACTTATAAGTTAATGCAGTTTTTTGCAAATGAATTGCAAGACTCTCATAGGGCAATGCGTGATCTGGCGCATATGTCGGTAAAAGCGAGAATAGCACAATCTATTCTGGCTCTGCTACATAAGTTTGGGGTTGATGAGAATGGTTTTATCGCTTTAGGTCTAAGCAGGCAAGATATTGCATCGTACTCAGGAACAACATATGAAACCTTATTTAAAGTAAGTAATGATTTTATAAAAGAGAAGATAATTGAGGTCTCGGGCAGAAACATTCTGGTATTAAATGAAAAGCGGCTTTCAGAGATGATTGGCGTTAACCATTAGCAGTACTAACGGTTAACATTAACCAGCTTCTAATATAAGTACCCAATCCAAAGCATCTCCGCTTGTTGGAGGTGTAAAAGTAAGCTGAGGCTTTTTGTCAATTTTAAATGCCATGCTAAATACACCATTTCTAGGATTAAACCATTTGGCCTTAAAGAATTGCTTTCCTTTCAGATGAGCCGTATTGACATTCAATTTGCGCCCGGTAGGAGTATAAATAAAAGCATAATGCCCATCATTTGCACGGGTGGCACTACAGTGTGCACCGTCTTTAGGGTTATCTCCTAAAATTAAACCCTGATCGGGAATACGGTCAAGCATTGATTGGGATTGGATTAGTTTTTTTACATAGCCCATCTGTTGTGAGCCCGGTAAATCCATTGCTTCTTTCCAGTAATGTCGGGCTAAATTGATTGGTTCGCGGCCGGGAGCGTAGAACTGCCATATGTCGTGGCAGCCATAAGTGTGTCCGAGTGCACCGGCAAATACCTGCCAGTATGCTAATTTTCGAATGTCGTCTGCTGTTGAGAATCCGTTCTTTTTCGCATCAAAACATACCGGATGGTCCTCATAAAGAGGTTCCCCATCAACCACTGGTTTTGTTGGCTTTAAATTGTAATCATAAGAGATCTTATCATAATTACTTCCATCCCTGCAATGTCCTGTCTGGAGCATATTAAAATCCAGCCACTCATCATTATGAAACCAGGTTGATGAACCGCCATTTTCTTTTGGTTGTGGATGAAAAGTCATTAACACTTTATCATTGCCTCCGGCACCTTCAGCAATGCCTTCCGCTAAAGCGCGCCAAATGGCCACATCTTTTTCACCGCGAGGATTACGGTCGCCACCCAATATCCATATAATGTTAGGTTGGCTCTTATATCTGTTGCCAAGAAACTTTCCATATTCCTTTGCGTTTTGAACATTGAAAATTTCAGGGCCTTTTCCCCAGGTACTTTTAAAAACTTTATCGCCCCATAGCGGTAACAGGCCCATGTATAGATTTTTTTTGGCAGCCAATTGAACAAACGCATCAATATCCTTAAAATAGTCTTCATTAAGTTCAGAAACGTTATTGTTTTCCATGGGTTTATGGCCAAGTGCATTGGGCTCATTTATCCCATCCAGCTCGGCCAATATTACCGTTTGAAGTACTGTAAATCCTTTGGATCTGCGGTTATCCATATAGATCTCTGCGTCTTTAAGGGTTAATCTGTGTAATAACTCCCAGGCAGTATCTCCAAGATAGAAAAAAGGCTTACCATCAGCATAAACAAGGAATCTGCGGTTATCTGATACACGCAATTGCTGCATTTTTACATTTTTTCGATTTATTTTTTGACCATAACCTGCTGGAATATTCATTACAGTGAGTAATAATAAGAAGGGCCAGTATATTTTTTTCATATCCATATATTTAATCGAGTTATTGTAATCATATGAACAACTTTTGCATATATTTAATTAACTAAATATAACCAAATAATAAGAGTTAACATCCTGTTCATATTGGAACTCTACTTTTGAATATGCTTCAAGTTGGAAGAAAAGACGAGGAAATAGTTCGACAACTTAAGTTGGGCGATACTGCAGCTTACGATCTCTTGTATGAGATGTATTGGAAGAAGCTGTATGTCCATATATTAACCCGTATTAAAGACGAGGAAGCTGCTAAAGATATTGTCCAGAATGTTTTTATCAATATTTGGGAGCGAAAAGAAACAATCATAATTAATACCAGCCTTGAACAATTTTTGATGGGGGCTGCAAAATTCCAGGTACTCAATTATTTCAGATCAGAAAAAATAGAAGAACGTGTTTTTGATCATACCTTAAGGAAATTTGAAGATGCATCAGTTTCTATTAATGAACTATCGGACTATCTGGATCTGGAAAAGCTTATAGAGGTAGAAATAAAAGGTTTTCCGGAAAAAATGCGCCATGCATACCTGCTTAAACATGCTCATCATTCCACATCTGAAATAGCAGAAAAACTAAACCTTGCTGAGCAGACGGTTTCAAATCATATTTGTGAAGCAATGAGAAGGATCAGGAAGAGGTTAAGTGAAAAATTCCCCGAGCGACTGATTAATTAATACAAACTTAACAATTTCTCAAAGTAGATTCGAGTGTTTGAAGTTACTTATAAGAAAGAGCAGAAGTTTGGAATCAGAGCAGTTTAAAAAAATACTAGAACGTTATGTCAGCGGAATGGCAAGTGACGACGAAAAGCAAATCGTCGAGAATTGGTATGCTTCATACGATGATGAAGCTGCTATGCAAGAGTTTTCTGAATCTGGTAAAGAAGAAATCATTAAGGCTGAAATGGAAAATGCTATTTTAGCCAAGAGGGATAATTTTTCAAATACAAAAGTATCGTTATTTAAACATTACTATAAGTATGCTGCAGTATTGGCTTTAATTATACCCGCACTCTTTTTTGGCAGAAAATTCTTAAAGCCATCAAATGACTTTAAGAAATCTGTAGAAAACGAAGTATTTAGCGTAGTGGAGACTAAAAACGGAGAATACAAAAAGATAATCCTTGCAGATCAATCTGTCATTCAAATGAATCCCAGAACAAAACTGCGGATACCAGCTAAATACGTGCTGAATTCTTCAGGTGAGCCGGTTTATTCCGATAGGTCAATTTTTTTAGATGAAGGAGAAGCTTTTTTTGAAGTTACTAAGGATGCTAAACACCCATTTGTAGTTTATACCAAACAAATTAAAACACGTGTATTGGGTACTAAGTTTGCCGTGAGTACGCAACCGAAAGCCATAACCGAGGTAAGTGTTACTGAAGGAAAAGTGGAGGTGAGCGATAGTAAAAACGTGTTTGATCGTTTGCTCCCTGGCAAACGTTTACACTATAATTCGAAAACAAGTAAATGGAAAACAAGTGATTTTGCTACGCGTGAGCATAACGCATGGTTTGAACAGGTAACAGATCTGGACCATGCTTCGTTTGCAGAATTGGCAAAAGTTATGAAAATTAATTATGGTATAATTCTAAAAGGCAGCAGGACCGCTACTTCAAGTTACTTATATAATATACAAATACGGTCTGCACGTTCACTTGATCAGACTATGAAAATAATTTGTTCAGTACATCAAAATAAATATAGGAGGATAGGAAATGAAATAGTGATATACTAAAAATAAAAAACCGGATCTGAAGCAGATCCGGATTGATAAATTCAACAGGAAGTAGTTTGAGACCCTCTACCTGTTGGATCTTGTAGAATCTTATTTATCAATAAAATAACAAATATATGAAAAAACATTTACTGCTTTTGCAGAAGATTATGCGTTATACACTGCTTATCTACGCCTTTATAATCGCCAGTACGCAAATATTATTTGCAGACAATTCCAGTGGCCAGGTTTTAAATAAAAGAGTCAATATTACCTTTAAAAATGAAAATCTGCTTATTGCGATAGAAAAGCTGCAAATGAAAAGCGGAGTCGATTTTGCCTACGACCCGGCATACCTAAAACTTAAAAGATTCAGAACCCAGGAGAAAGATTTTAGTAACGAAAAAATAGAAGAAATTTTAAAATCTATTTTTGACGAAACGGGTCTTACTTTCCGCGAAGAGGTGAAAGGAACCATCACCTTAATTAAAAATGAAGATCCCGGTAAAATTACCGGTAAAATTGTTGACGAAAAAGGCGAGCCACTCCCTGGAGCGAGCATCAAAATTCTAGAACTAAATACAGGAGTGCAGAGTAAGGTTGATGGTACTTATAGTATTAATGTTGCACCGGGTGTTTACACACTTGTAGTTAGTTTTGTATCTTACGGCTCATCTACACAGAGCAGGGTTGTGGTAAAACCCGGAGAAACAACAACACTAAATGTTTCACTTACTGCGCAAACAGGCACTTTAAATGAGGTATTGGTAGTTGGGTATGGCACACAGAAAAGAGAAAACCTTACGGGAGCTGTTGATCAGATCTCTTCGAAATCATTAGAGAACAGACCTGTGCCTAACCTTACACAAGGACTTCAAGGGCTGCTACCCAATCTGAACATCAAAATGATGGACGGAAAGCCAACGCAGTCACCGAGCTATAACATCAGGGGAACTACGTCTATTGGGCAGGGCGGAAGTGCATTGATTCTGATTGATGGTTTTGAAGGAGATCCAAGTTTGCTGAACCCAAATGATGTAGAAACAGTGTCTATTCTAAAGGATGCCGCCTCAGCAGCAATTTACGGTGCCAGGGGTGCGTTTGGTGTTGTGCTTATCACGACCAAAAGACCAGAAAAAGGCAGAACAACTGTGAACTTCTCTAGCAACTATGCTTTAAAGAACCCGTTACAAACGCCCGACTTTGTAACCGATGGATACACCTGGGCAAAAATGTTTGCCGAAGCATTTGTAAACGGAGATGGCTCTTTTCCTCAGAACGTTAATAAAACCCAGAAATTTTCTCAGGCTTACTTAGATGAGTTTAAAAGAAGAGCCGAATCGGGACAACCTTACAATGAAGTAGAGGTAAATCCAACAACAGGTGAGTATACTTATTACGGAAATACAGACTGGTATGGTCAATTGTACAAAAAAAATACAGTAGCTACAGAAAACAATTTGTCCATCAGTGGGAGTAGTGATAAAACCTCCTTTCTGGTTTCAGGTCGTTTTTTAGGGCAGGATGGACTTTTCAGGTATAACACTGATGACTACAACATGAAAAACATCCGTGCAAAGGGATCTGTACAGGTATTTCCATGGCTAACCATAGAAAACAATGCCGACTACTCTGTAATGAATTATCATAATCCTATTAACGTAGGAGAAGGCGGAGGAATCTGGAGGAACATTGCGGATGAGGGTCACCCGACTATGCCGATGTTTAACCCTGATGGTTCCATGACTTTTACTGCTGTATATACTGTAGGAGATTTCTATTATGGAAAGAACGGTATTGATACGAAAAGACAGGTTTTTAGGAATATCACCGGATTGAGATCCAATTTCTTTAATAATAAATTTAGGGTTAATGCTGATTTTACCTTCCGTAATACCAATAATGGTATTAACCAAAAACGCGTTCAGGTACCGTACAGTAATATAAAAGGGATTACTTCTTATGTAGGTACTACTACCAATGACCTTTTATTCGATAGAAGAGAAACACAATACCTGGCTGCAAATATCTATGGTGAGTTTGAAGACAAATTCGGCGACGATCATTATTTAAAAGTAATGGCCGGATATAACTATGAAGAATCTACCTACAAGAGACTCTCTACGCAGCGGAACGGGATCATTTTTGAAGATGCAACTGATTTAAATCTGGCACTCGGACAAGCAATTAATACATTAGGAGCTTATGAGCAATGGGCAATATTAGGTGGTTTTTCAAGATTGAACTATTCCTTTAAAGACCGTTACCTGTTAGAGGTAAATGCGCGCTATGATGGATCCTCAAAATTCCCTTCTGGTCAGCGTTACGGATTCTTCCCTTCGGTTTCAGCCGGATGGAGAGTTAATAAGGAATCTTTCTGGAATGTTTCAGATAAAATTATCTCAGACCTGAAAGTACGTGCATCTTATGGCTCATTGGGTAACGGAAATATAAATTCGTATGAATTTCAGGAGCTTTTTCTTGTCTCGCAGTCACCATTGGTACTGGGAGGTGTAAGGCCTCAAACCACTAAGCAACCTGGTGTGCTTCCAGACCAGATTACCTGGGAAACTTCTACTACCACCAACTTTGGTTTAGATCTGGCAATGTTGTCTAACCGTCTGACTTTCAGTGGCGACGCCTATGTTCGGAAAACTACTGATATGTTTACCGTAGGTTTAACAGCTCCTGCTGTTTTTGGAAATACTGTACCAAAAGGAAACTATGCAGATTTGACAACCAGAGGATGGGAAGCCTCAATATCATGGAACGACAGGATTGGTAATGCAGATAAACCTTTTAAATATAATGTTCGCTTAACCCTATCTGATAGCAAATCGAAGATTGATAAGTACAACAACCCCACTAAATTGCTTACAGATGTAGGAAATAACGGGACCGGTAAGGAGTATTACGAAGGCCAGACAATAGGAGAGATCTGGGGCTATGAAACAGAAGGTTTCTTTATAGATCAGGCTGATATTGATGCACATGCCAAGCAAAGCCCGCAAATGCGCGCCTCACCAACCAATATCTGGTATCCTGGCGACATCAAACTGAAAGATACCAATGGTGATGGTTTTGTGAATATTGGAGACAATACTGTGGACAAACCAGGCGATAGAAGAATTATAGGAAATTCTGCTCCAAGATATTTGTATAGCATAAGTCTTGGTGCCGACTGGAACAATTTCTTTTTCTCTACATTCTTCCAGGGTGTTGGTAAACAGCAATGGTACCCGAGTACAGAAACCGAAATGTTCTGGGGTCAGTACAACAGGCCATACAACAACATTCCTACTTTTCATGTGGGCAATATGTGGACACCTGAAAACACAAATGCTTATTTCCCAAGAACGATGTCGCGTGCGGCTTCCAGCAACACCAATAGGGAGCTTGGCGTAGCGCAAACTAAATACCTGCAGAATGTTGCTTATTTGAGGATGAAGAACCTTCAGATTGGTTACAATTTACCTGCAAAACTGATTTCACGTATTGGGGCGCGCTCAGCAAAAATATTTTTTTCAGGAGAGAACCTATTCACCTACTCGCCACTCTATAAAATTGTGAAAACCATAGATGTGGAGAACGCAGTACCCTCAGATCAGGATCTGAACTCAGGCAGTACCAACGGAGATGGTTACAACTATCCTTTGATGAAAAGCTATTCATTAGGCTTAAGCTTAGGGTTTTAACCGTTATTGATGAACATTATAAACAGATAATCATGAAAAAACAATATATATGGATACTACTGAGCTGCTTGTGTTTTACAGCCTGTAAGAAGCTTGATCAGGAACCTCAATCTACCCCAACAAATAAAGCTGTTTTTGGCAGTGAAAGTGGTCTGAAGCTCTATACCAACTCTTTTTATGCAATGGATTTCTTGCCTAAGAATTCCACCAGTCAGGATGCTGTTTCTGACTACCTGGCTGTAAAATCTGTTTCCGATTTTATAAGACCGGGGATATTCACTCCAAGCCAGAGTACGGGGTGGACATGGACAGACCTTAGAAACATCAATTACTTTATTGAAAATTGTAAAGATCCTTCTGTTCCTATTGATATTAGAAATAACTATCTGGGTATAGCCAGATATTTCAGGGCATATTTTTATATGGAGAAAGTGAAGAGATTTGGTGACGTACCATGGATTGGCAAACCGCTGAACATCAATGACCCTGCATTATACGCCGGTCGTGATAAAAGAACGCTGGTGATGGATTCTGTGCTAGCCGACCTTGATTTTGCCTGTGCTAACATCAAAGCAACTAACGATGCAACCCGCAGTACAGTTACCAAATGGGTGGCCTACGCTTATAAGTCCAGAATCTGTCTATTCGAAGGAACTTTCAGAAAATACCATACTGAACTTGGCCTGCAGTCTAGCGCATCTGCATGGCTTGAAAACGCTGCATCAACCGCAAAAGAGATTATGGATAAAGGAGGGTATTCAATCAACACAGCCGGAGGCCCGGGTGTTTCCTATCGTCAGGTATTTACCAGCACAGTCCCTGTTGCAAGTGAAGTACTACAGGCCGCTGTAAGTGACCTTACTTTAAATGTATTGAATGAGGCAAACTGGTGGTGGACCAGCGGTACATATGGTGCCAAAGCAAGTTTTACCAGAACATTTATCAATACATATTTGAATCTGGATGGAACTCCCTTTACCAACGACCCTGCTTATACCACTATGCTGTTTAAGGATGAAGTGAAAAACAGAGACCTTAGATTGAAACAGACCATCCGCTCTGGAAATTATAAAAGAATAAGTGGAGGTGTACAAATTCCTGCGCCTCCGGTATTCTCGTATACTTTTACCGGTTATCAACCGATAAAATGGACATTGGATGACATGTATTATGATGCCGGAGCACTTAATATTAACTCGATTGCATTATTCCGTTATGCTGAAGTGCTGTTAAACTATGCGGAAGCCAAAGCAGAACTTGGTACACTTACTAACGAAGATTGGGCTGCAACCGTTGGAGTACTTAGGGCAAGAGGCGGGATAACAGGTGGATTATCAGCAAAGCCAATAATTGCGGATCCGTACCTTATTGCTAACTATTTTCCTGGAATTACTGATCCATCTATTTTGGAAGTAAGGCGAGAAAGGGGGATTGAGCTTAGTCTTGAAGGTCTTCGCTACAGTGATATCTTAAGATGGAAAAGAGGCCCGCTTATGGATCAGGAATGGGACGGTTTTTATGTTCCTGCTTTGGTTACACCTATGGATCTTAATGAAGATGGCATACTTGACGTAGCTTTCTATCAAGGTGCAAAACCAAAACCTGAAGTTGCAGGAGTTACGTATGTGGACGTTTCAGCAACAATTGGCGGTAAAACAAATTCCCAGTTGCTCAAAAATGGTACTTTTGGAGAGCTAATCTGGATGAATGAAATAGTGAGGAAGTGGGATGATAAAATGTATTATTATCCAATTCCTCAGGCAGATTTACAAAAGAACCCTGCTCTTGGACAGAATCCAGGTTGGCAAGGCAACTAATTAGATTATAAAACAAATTAAATAGACATGAAAATAAGACAAATCATTCTTTCTATATTTTTGGTAGTAATGAGCGTTAGCGCTTTTGCTCAAAAATTCACTATTGGATCTTTTAATATTCGTTATGACAATGCCGGAGATGAAGGTAACAGATGGTCGCAAAGGGCTCCTGTAGCTGCAAATCTCTTACGTTTTCACGAATTCGATATCTTCGGTATTCAGGAAGGATTAAAGAATCAGGTTGACGACCTAAGTAAATTGTTGCCAGAGTATGCACATTACGGTTTAGGTCGCGATGATGGTAAAGACGCTGGTGAGCACTCCTCTATCTTTTACCGTCAGGATAAATTTAAGTTACTTGATAAAGGTGATTTTTGGTTGTCTGAAACGCCTGACAAACCAGGAAAAGGATGGGATGCTACTTGCTGTAATCGTATTTGTACCTGGGTACATCTTCAGGATATAAGCAGTGGTAAAAAGTTTTACTACTTTAATGCGCACTTTGATCATCAAGGTAAAATTGCACGTGTAGAAAGTGGAAAGCTAATTGTAAAAAAGATCAGCGAAATAGCAGGTGATGCCCCAGCTGTTTTTACCGGAGATTTGAATGGCGGTCAAAAGAGCGAATGGTATTTAACATTGGCCAATTCAGGTATTTTAACTGATACCTATACGCAGGTTAAACATCCATATGCAAATAATTCATCGTTTAATGCCTGGGGCAAAAGCGTAGATGGTTATGAAATTATAGACCATGTATTTGTTACTAAGGGTTTTAAAGCCGACAAATGGGGGATTCTTACCGATACTTATCATGGTAAGTTTGTTTCAGATCATTTCCCAATTCTGGTAAATGTAACATTAGTAAAATAATCTATTAACCACTAAGAGGCCATAACATTTTATAATGGTATGGCCTCTTTTTTGTTGGGTATTTTACTATGGTAAAAGACAATACAAGCAGATTTAGTAACAGAGTTGAAGACTATGTTAAATATCGCCCGGGATATCCGGTAGAGATCATCAATTTCCTTCAGTCTAAGTTTGGTTTATCTCCGGATAAAATTATTGCAGATATTGGAGCTGGCACAGGAATTTCTGCTGAACTATTTCTTAATTCAGGATATGAGGTTTTTGCTGTTGAACCAAATACGGAGATGAGAGAGAAGGCTATTGAACTTCTTGGACATCTTCCAGCATTTCATGCAGTAGATGGGACCGCGGAAAACACGAAGTTAGAAACCGATAGTATTGATGCTGTAGTAGCTGGCCAGGCCTTTCACTGGTTTGACAGGGATGCGGCGCGAGCTGAGTTTAGCAGGATATTAAAACCAAAGGGTTTAGTTGTACTTATCTGGAACGAAAGAAAAACTACATCTGCCTTTGAGGTTGCATATGATGAACTGATCATTAAGCATGGAAAGGACTATGTGAAGGTAGATCACAGAAATATTGATGAAATCAAAATCGGAGAATTCTATGCTCCAGAGTCTTTTTCCTATCATCTTTTTCAGAACAAACAGGTTTTTGATTTTTATGGATTGCAGGGGAGATTATTTTCATCCTCTTATATGCCTGCCAGAGGAGAAAATGGTTACGAAGCAATGGTTACAGACTTGAAACAGCTTTTTGAGGACTATAAAGAAGATAATTTAATTACCATTAATTACGATACCAAAGTATATATCGGTAAGGTTTGAAGTAATCATGTGGACTTCGGGTGCTGTCTCTCTGATTCTGACTTGCTTCTGAGTTAACCTAACACCAAAGCCAGACTTTCTTATGTTAATCTTAACCTTAGAACGAACATGAACTTAAGATTAACTGAAGAGGAACCGAAGTAATATACAAGAGGATGAAAAGGCACTACAGAGGCAGGACAGAACCAGATATAAGCCATCATGAAATTTCTAAAGCAATGGCGAGAGCAATCTTGCTGCTTTTTCCAATAATTTCTTGTACACAGGGCGTGAATTCCAATAAACAGGATTAATTTTTAATGCATCTTTCAAATCCCGGTAAAAAATATCGCTTAATTCCGTGGCAATTGGAGTATCGTAAACAATTGCATTTACTTCAAAGTTAAGATCGAAGCTTCTGAAATCCATATTAGCAGTACCAACCATAGCTATCTTTTTATCTGTAACCATTGTTTTTGCATGTACAAAACCTTTTTGATATTGATATATTTCTACACCGGCACTTAGTAGCTCACTATAATAGGATCTGGCGGCAGAGTTTACAAGTATAGAATCTGATACTCCTGGTACTAAAAGTTTAACGGAGATTCCACTTAGAGAGGCAATAATCAATGCATCCAATAAGCTTTCGCCAGGAATAAAGTAAGGGCTTGTTATGAGTATTTCGCTGGTTGCAAGATTGATGGCCTGAATGATAGAGAACAAGATGGTTGGTGATTCGGAGTCGGGGCCACTGGCCGCAATCTGAACAACTTTATTATCGTTTACTGTTTGCAGAGGCTTGGGAGGAAAAAAATCTGTATTGGGCTGAAGCAATTCATCTGCACAGAAATTCCAGTCGCATAAGAATAGGTATTGCAGATATTGTGCTCCCGGACCATCAATTCGGAGATGTGTATCACGCCAATAAAGTTTCTCTGATCCATTGTTAATATATCGGTCGCTAACATTTATGCCACCTACGAAAGCAGTAACGCCATCAATTACAATTATTTTACGGTGGTTCCGGTAATTGAGACGGTTGGCAAAAAGCATAAAATGCACTTTTAAGAAAGGAAAGGCTTCTACACCGTTCTCTACCAATCTTGGAACTAGCTTTTTGCGGATGCTGCGGCTTCCGAAATCATCATAAATAAAACGAACTGTAACCCCTTCCTTCGCTTTTTCAATCAAAGCTTGTTCAATTGCGTGGCCTATTTCATCATCCTCATAGATATAGTATTCAATATGGATATGGTGTTTTGCACTTTTAATTGCATTTAATACTTCCGGAAATTTTTGCTCACCATTGATCAGTAGTTTTAAAGCATTTTTTGAAGTTAATGGACTCATAGAATCCTTTAATATCATAAATGCCAATTCCTTGTTGCCAAGAACAGCATTGCCATTTTCCTTAAAAGTGAGCTCTGAATACTGAAGTATGTCGTGCCTGAATTTATTTGCCAGATCATCGTTGCCATAAAGTTTTTTGCTATACATTTTTCTGTGTCGGTAATTGATACCGAAAAAGAAATAGAAGAGCATCCCAAAAAAAGGGACAAATATGGCAAACAACAAATATGCGAGGCTTTTGGTTGTGCTTCTGGTATCGTATATAATGCGCAGACAAACAAAGATTAAAAGAACAACGTAAATGATTTCTGAAATCAGCAGCCAGTCCATAATAGTGATAAGCAGTTAAAACGAATAGATATGTAGTAAGTTAATAATTCCTGACCAATAAATAGATGAATAAATTATATTTACGGTAACAACACACAAGAACCAAACCTAAGAACCAAATAATGAAAACATTAACTCTTTTGGCGTTATTTTCTTTTTCTATTGCTATGCATGCCAGTGCGCAATTAGAAAAAACTGCATTTCAGACAGGTAGTGCCTGGAAACCCGAAATAGATGTACGGTCTGATATTGCAATTGTTTACGGGGCAAATGACAGGCAGGGTATGACGTTTCAGGAGCGCGTAAACTCATGGAGAGACCATGGCTACCAAACACACTTTATGACAGGGATAGCATGGGGGGAGTATCAGGACTATTTTTTAGGTAAATGGGATGGTAAAAATCATCAGGATATTGGCCAGGTAGAAAGAAATGGAAATGTGATTTGGCATGGGGGAGGTGTGCCCTACATAGTGCCCGTACAGTCTTTTCTTGAATATATGAAAACGGCTATCATTAAAAAGGTAATTGACGCCGGCATAACTTCCATTTATTTAGAGGAACCGGAATTTTGGGCAAGAGCAGGATATAGCGAGGTGTTTAAACAAGAGTGGAAAAAGTACTATGGTTTTGACTGGAGGCCACAACATGAGTCGGCAGAGAATACCTATTTATCAAACAAACTAAAGTACCATTTGTATTATGAGGCAATTAAGGATGTTTCCTCGTATGCCAAATCGTATGGTAAAACGAAAGGGTTAGCTATAAAAGTTTACATCGCCACGCATTCACTGGTTAACTATTCGTCATGGCAAATAGTTAGTCCGGAGGCGAGTTTGGCTTCTTTGCCAGGGATTGATGGATACATTGCCCAGGTGTGGACAGGGACATCCCGTGAGCCAACATATTTTGATGGACAGAGGAAAGAACGGGTATTTGAAAATGCCTTTCTTGAATATGGTTCTATGGTTTCTATGACGGCACCTACTGGTAGAAAAATGTTCTTCCTTACAGATCCTATTGAAGATTGGCCACGCGATTGGAGTGATTATAAGCTTAATTATCAGGCCACATTTACAGCTAAGTTGTTGTATCCAATGGTTAATAACTATGAAGTAATGCCATGGCCGGAACGTATTTATACCAGACCTTACAAGTTGGCGAACAGCAAAGAGGCGGTGTTAATTCCTAAGTATTATTCTACTCAGATGCAGGTGATGGTTAATGCGTTAAATGATATGCCACTGTCAGAAAATAAGGTTACAGGCAAAAATGGTATTGGTGTTTTGATGGGCAATAGTCTAATGTTCCAACGCTTTCCTGATCATAAGGGATATGAAGATCCACAGTTTTCTAACTTTTATGGCCAAACATTGCCATTGCTAAAAAAAGGAGTACCTGTACAAACAGTGCACATGGAGAATCTTTCTTTTAAGGGGACGCTTAAAGACATAAAGGTATTAATAGTTAGTTACTCAAACATGAAGCCTGTTTCGGCTGAGGTACATAAGTACATTGCAGATTGGGTTAAAGGTGGTGGTGTTCTGTTCTATTGTGGACGCGATGATGATCCTTATCAATCAGTTATGGAATGGTGGAATACGAAGGGCAATCAATTTAAAGTCCCTTCAGATCATTTGTTTAGCTTAATGAATGTAAAGCCGATTAAGAATAAAAAGGTATCGGTAGGTAAAGGGGCAGTTTATTTGATTAAACAAAATCCTAAAGAGTTTGTGTTAAATGCCAATTCGGCAAATACTTATCTTGACCTTGTTAAACATGCTTATGAATTTGATGCAAAAGCAGGGGAGCTATCCTTTAAAAACAATCTTTACTTGCAAAGAGGTCCGTATGATATTGTTTCCGTAATGGACGAATCTTTAAGTAATGAGCCATATAAAATTAAAGGTCCTGTTATAGATCTTTTTGATCCAAATCTTCCTGTACTTTCAGAGAAGGTGATTAAACCAGGGGAACAAGCCCTTTTATACAATATACTGCGTGTAAAAGATAAAACTAAGGCTATGGTTTTAGCTACAGCATCAAGGATATATGATGAAGTAAGGAATGGAAGAGCATATTCATTTATATGTAAAAGCCCTGCAAAAACGGTAAACAGTATTCGTGTTTTACTTCCCGCTAAGCCTGTAAAGTGTGCTGTTTTAAGCAATAATGGTGAGGAAATAGCCGATGTAAATACTTCATGGGATGAAAGCTCAAATACCCTTTATCTGGGTTTTAATAATAGTCCGGATGGGATAAAAGTAAACCTTACCTGGTAATTGGCAACTAACGCGCGAATATTTCAAACAACCTGCGATAAGCATTGTTGTTAAAATAAAAAAATCATGATCACACCAGAAAACAACATACCTCTTGATGATTCTGAAAATTCAGAAGCAGAGGATCAGCAAAGTCAAAAAGACATTCATTCAAATGGTTTGGATGATACCTTTGAAGAAGAGAAAGTAGAACAGCCGGAAATAGAATTGTTCGAGCAAGCCTCTAAGGCTTCAGAAGCATCTTATACTTTAGAGCCTGAAAAGGGAATAGCGCCGAAAAAGGAAGGTAAATGATGAAAGTTTTAATTCTACTTGTTGTCCTTATCTGCAGCGCAATTGTTGGTAGGGGGCAGGTAGCATCTGTAAACTCTATAATGAAGGAGGTTGAAAAAAGCTATCATGCAGGCGAATATGAGGCTACATTAATCCAATTGGAGCAGGCACAAAAAATAGCAAGGAAAATAACCCCTGCTATTTTGTATTGGAGGATTTTAGCACAAAAAGCCTTATTGCCTGGGGTTAAAGATCCGGCATTTTATACCAATATGAAGAAGTTTGAAGAGCTGGAAATGCTAAGGGAAAATTGTAATTTTTACTTGAAAAGTTATGGGGAATTACCAGCTCTTAGTGAACAACGTAATAAAGTATATGAGGTGCAGCGGAGTTTGAAAGGCTATCCAGTGGCAAAAGTAGAGTTCGATGAGATTATGCACCTGAAGAATGCGGTGAAGTCGAATCATTAAGAGACAGCGTTTACTTTATTGCCAATTCCTGTTCTTCGTGAAGGAGGATGCTATCTCTAATTGAATTCAGTAAAGTCAGGTCTACTTTGCAGTCCAAACTTTGTCTGCAATGCCTGCGATCCTCTTTATCAATTTCAATTGTTCCAATTCTTTCCTGACGGTCATCATAGATCTGATATTGTTTGTTTTTGATCGCTTTTATATTTAAAAAGCGACCGAAGGGCTTATTATCAGCAACTTCAATTCTAAACTGTTCCATAATATTTTGGTTTAATGTACCCCCTTTAACAAACCAAACAAAAGATTGTTCCTGAAAAATAGCTGTTTTTGCATTAATTTTGTTGCTTAACCTGTTTATAATGATTTCATTAACCCGAACCACTTCTGATAATCCAGATTTCAAGTCATTAGTACTGCTACTCGATAAAGAACTAGCCATCCGCGATGGCGATGATCATGCGTTTTATTCTCAGTATAACAAAATAGTAAATATCAAAAATGTTGTAATTGCTTATGATAATGGTAAGCCGGTTGGCTGTGGTGCTTTTAAGCCATTTGAAGCCAATGCAGTAGAGATAAAAAGAATGTATGTAAACGAAGATTCCAGAGGCAAGAGGATTGCGAGGCGGATTTTATCAGAACTTGAGTTGTGGGCGGTTGAAATAGGGTATGATAGTTTTGTTCTGGAAACGGGATTAAAGCAACCTGAAGCTATTTCATTATATAAAAATATGGGATATGAAATTATACCTAACTATGGCCAGTACCAGGGTGTAGAAAACAGTGTTTGTTTTCAAAAACAAGGCTAACCGCTTACTATTGGAGTCGGGTCTTTTTATATTCAGTAGGGGTCATTCCGTATTTGTTCTTAAAAATGGTGGAGAAATAAGTAGGTGAGGATATACCAACCATATAAGTGATTTCGGAAATGGAATACTCTTCGTTGTTTAAATAGTACTTAGCTTTTTTAAGTCGCCTGTTCAGAATGTAATCTGTTATACTACAGTTTAATAATGCTTTAATTTTACGGTACAGCTGAACTCTGGATATGCCTATTGCTTTGCTGATGTCATCAACGCTGAAATGCTCATTGCCTAGGTTGTGTTCTACAATGCCGGCAAAGTCATTTAGAAACTTTTTGTCAATCACATTCGTAATTGTTCTTTTAACGCCCGATGAGGAGATGTCGCTTGTATAATGCTCTTTTAAAATAACCCGGTTTTTGATCAGATTTTCTACATTTGCTTGCAAGTATTCGAAGTTAAATGGTTTCGTGATATACACATCTGCCATGCTCTGTATACCATTTACTTGCTGCTCTATGCTGCCTTGCGCAGTTAATAATATAATTGGAATGTGTGAGGTACGAATATCAGATTTGAGTTGCTGAGTCAGGTTTTTTCCGGATATACCTGGCACAACAACATCAGTAATGATCAGGTCTGGAATTTTTTCGTATGCTTCTGCCAATCCATTCGTACCTGTAGATGCTGTAAATATTTCATAGGTTCCCTCAAATTTATCCGTTAAATAATCCAGGAGATCCTGATTGTCCTCAATAATTAATATGGATTGATCTTTAATGTGCTCAAATGAACGATCTTTTTCTTTGATGGCCGCATGATCATGTTCTGTAGTGTATATTTTTATCTGATCATAAAGTTTTGCACTTTGCTGTTCCTGTGCAACTTTTTCTTCGGCAGTAAGGTGAGTGTCTCCTAATGGAAGTGCTATTCTAAATGTTGTTCCCTGCCACTTTTGGCTGTTTACAGAGATATCGCCTTTGTGTAAAAGAATCAATTCTTTTGAAAGAGATAACCCTAAACCCGAACCTCTACTGTAATTTACATCCGATTGATAGAACTGATCAAAAATATGTTTAAGCTCTATGTCAGTCATTCCCACTCCATTATCTTCTACATCAATATGAACAGTATCTTCAGTTTTGCTTATTGTAATGTATATTCTCCCGTTATCGCTGGTAAATTTTAAAGCATTGCTTAGTAGGTTAAATATCACTTTATCAAGGATGTTTACATCAAACCAAACTACTCCCGGACTTTCTTTAATCACTAGTCTCAAGTCTATATTTCGTTTTTCAGCACTGTGTTTAAAGCTATCCAGGATTTCTTTTATAAAATCTATTATGTTATTGGCAGTGGCATGCAGCTTGAATTTTTTATGCTCAATTTTCCGGTAGTCCATCAATTGATTTACTAACCGAAGTAGCCTATACACGTTTTTATTAATTAGCTTAAGATTATTACCTGCGGATGTTTTTATCCGTTCATTTTTAAGCAGATCTTCCAGAGGTGATAAGATCAGTGTTAGAGGTGTTCTGAATTCGTGAGATATATTGGTAAAAAAATTAAGTTTAGCTTCGGTTGCGGCCTGAGCTTTTTCCGACATTTCAATCAACTGATTGCGTTGGTTTAAGATCTCAGCATTCTTTAGCTCCAAACTTTTATTGATTTTTCTATTCTCCAGTAAGGCGTGAAAGGCTAATCCCCCGAACACAACCGCTAATACAAGGGTAATCACAATGAAATTCAATACCAATCTTTGGCTATTGTATACCTTGAATTGGTCTGCCAGTAAAGTCTGTTGCCGTTCAATATCATTTTGCTGACTGCTTATTCTTGCCCATTGAAGCTTCATTAATTGTACATTGCTGCTATCGATAACCACAGTTTGCAGAATATTCTCTTTAGAGAATGATTCTCTGTTCAGGATCCTCATGGCTATATTGATAGCTTCTTTACCTCCGGTAGGGTAAAGTACACTGGCAGTAAGCGTTTTGTTACTCACCAGGTTTAGCCCACCGCCATTGCCGGGCAAGGCATCAACACCAACAACTTGTATGCGTTTATTCAGATTAAGCTTTTGAAGTACCCTGCGGGTGCTTGTTGCCATTACATCATTATGCGCAAATATGGCATCAACATTTTTAAGTTTATCCTTGTTTTTAAGTAGTTGAACCTCTGTGTTTTTACCAAGCCAGTCGCCATAAAACTGCCCATTTACTTTAATTTGAGGATGCTTTTTAAGTGCGTCCATAAATCCCCTGTCACGCTCAATAGCAGGAGAGGAGCCGGGCAGTCCCATTACCTCTACAACATTTCCTGAACCTTTTAGACTGTTTGCCAGATATTCGCCGGCAATTTTACCAACCTGATAATTCTCTGCACCAACATAAGCAGTATAAAGTGGCGATGAAGTTTTACGATCGATAACGATTACTGGAATTCCCTTGTTATAGGTCTCTTCAACGATTTTAGTTAATGGAAGGGCTTCGTTTGGAGAAATAATAAGTAAATCAATACCCTCTTCAATCATTTGTTTTACCTGGTCTATCTGCTTGCTGCTGCTGTTATTGGCATCGGCATAACTTAATTTAGTTCCAGGACGCAGCGAAAGCTCGGTTTTCATCTCATCGAGCATTGTTTTTCGCCACAAGTCAGATCCAACACATTGCGAAAAGCCAATTTTATACTCAGGCGTTTCCTTTTTATCTGAGCATCCTATTAAAGGTAATATCAGCCCAAATACAACTACGATCAGCATTGTAATCTGGTACTTAAAAAGACTTTTAAAATCGACTGAATTGCTCATTTATTTGGTTGGTAACTAAGTACTAATCAATAAAGCTATAAATTATATAGCTCATTTAAAAATTTCGAACATGCAGCTGCAATAAGCAGTGTAACGAGAGTTAAAGAATTATGTAGCCAGATTTAATGTAGGGGAAATTACTTCCTTTGTTTGTTTTTAATCGTTTGATTATCAGTGGTTTTGTTTGTGTTTGATTTTTTAAAGAATTTGATGTAAGAATCATAACACCTGCTTCTGATTTACCTCTAATTTGCAATCATTAACCATTTATAAATCGAACTTCATGAAAAAAAATTCAGTGCTTGCCTGGTCGGTAGTAGTAGCATTAGGCGGGTTTCTTTTTGGCTTTGATACCGCAGTGATATCAGGAGCCGAGAAATCAATTCAACAATATTGGAATCTTTCTGTATTTGAACATGGACTAACCATTTCAATAGCCTTAATAGGTACTGTGATAGGCTCATTACTTGGCTCCAGACCATCTGATAAGTTCGGCCGCAAAAACACTTTGTATTTTGTTGCAGTAGTTTACTTGTTGTCATCATTAGGAACTGCATTGGCAGATAACTGGTATGTTTTTCTTGTATTCAGATTTATCGGAGGTTTGGGAGTCGGCACATCCTCAGTAACGGCTCCAATTTATATATCAGAAATTTCGCCGGCCGACAGACGTGGCCGTTTGGTAGGATTGTTCCAGTTTAACGTAGTACTTGGAATTCTGATCTCTTACCTTTCAAATTACCTGATTAGCCAGGGTGGAGAATCATCGTGGCGCTGGATGTTGGGTGTGCAAGCTGTACCATCTTTAGTTTTCCTGATCCTAATTAAGTTTATTCCCGAAAGTCCACGTTGGCTTATCCTTAAAAAAGGAGCTACTGAAAAGGCACTGGAAATATTAAGGATCATTAACCCGCTGAACTGTGAGGCTGAGTTAGCGGCAATTAAGGGATCAGAAAAGAAATTGGGAGAATCTTCAAAAAACAAGGAAAGTTTGTTCTCTGGTCAGTATTCGAAACCTGTGATATTTGCCGTGCTGTTTGCGTTTTTTAATCAGGTGTCGGGTATTAATGCCATTATCTATTATGCGCCCAGGATTTTTGAAATGGCCGGACTTGGTGCACATTCCTCGCTGTTATCAACAGTTGGAATTGGGCTGATTAATTTTGCATTTACCTTATTAGCATTAAATTTTATAGATAAAGTTGGTCGCCGTGTATTGATGTTAATCGGGTCTTTTGGCCTTATCGCTTCCTTATTTTTAGTGGCCTTTACATTTTATACCGAGCGCTTTAGTGGTATGGCTATTCCCATCTATATGATGGTGTTTATTGCTTTTTTTGCATTTTCTCAGGGAGCGGTTATTTGGGTGTTTATTTCAGAAATCTTCCCAAATCAGGTGAGGGCAAAAGGGCAAACCTTGGGCAGCTCTACGCACTGGGTAATGGCCGCTCTGGTTGCTTTTTACTTCCCTTATTTTGCCGAAACTTTTGGAGGTGCGGTAACTTTTAGCTTTTTCGGCACCATGATGGTTTTACAATTGTTATTTGTATGGCGCTTTATGCCTGAGACAAAAGGAAAATCATTGGAGAGCATCGGCGACAATATTGTTTTACATTAAATTTTAAACTATGAAACAAGAAATATCTTTAACGGCAGAAGCAGTGTGCTATGGAGAAATACTTTGGGACGTTTTGCCTGATGGTCCTCAGCCGGGTGGCGCACCTTTAAATGTTGCTTATCACCTCAATAAATTAGGTGTAGCATCTGGTTTGATTAGCAGAATTGGTGATGACAACAATGGGCATAAGCTGGAAGAACTGATGGGCAATTGGGGGATCAATAGGAGTTTCTTGCAAACCGACAAAGAGCACGCTACCAGTGAAGTGCTTGCCAGAATGAACAATGGGAATGAGGTGACTTATGAGATTGTTTTTCCGGTTGCCTGGGATTTTATTAATGAAGCAAATGAGTTAAAGGAACAAATAAAGCCAGCAAAATATTTCGTTTATGGTAGCCTGGCTTCCAGAAATGATACCTCCAGAAATACGCTTATCGAATTGTTGGATACTGATGCAATAAAAGTTTTTGATATCAATATTCGTCCGCCTTTTATTAATCATTCATTGTTAGAAATTCTATTAACTAAAGCAGACATTGTGAAGTTTAATGAGGCAGAGTTGAGTATGGTGCAGACTATGTTTAGCGGTTCATTTGAGGGAGAACCACAGATGGTTAAGTTTATCCAAAACCGTTTTAATGTCCCCGAAATCGTTGTTACTAAAGGAGAGTTTGGCGCTTCGTATTACAAGAATGATGAAGCACATCATATTTGGGGCAACGAGATAAAAGTAACGGATACGATTGGTAGTGGCGATTCTTTTCTGGCTGCTTTTATTGCCAGTCATTACCTTAAAGATCAACCTAAAGATATATTAATGAAAGCGATAGCCATGGGCGGGTTTATTGCAACCAAAAAAGGAGGCTGTCCTCAGTATGATATTGCCGAGTACATTCAGTTCAGAGATCAAATATTTAAACAGAAATAACCTAAACAACAACCAAATATTTAAACCATAACCAAATAAATCATGAGAAAATTTTTCTTGCTATGCAGCTTGCTGCTCATAGCGATAAGCGCGAGCTTTGGGCAAACCAGAGTCATTAGCGGAAAGGTAACTGATGGAGAATCAGTGCCTTTGGAGGCGGTGACAGTAGCAATTCCAGGTACTAAAACTACGGTTCTTACTGATCAGAACGGGAATTTCAAGATCAGCGCAGAGAACGGACAAGCGATAAAGTTTATTTATATGGGCGCAGATCCATATAGCTACACTATCACTGCAGACTCACAAAATATTCAGATCAAACTAAATGTTGCAAGTACCAGTTTGAATCAGGTAGTAGTAACCGGATATCAGAAAGAACGTAAGAAGGACATTACCGGGGCAGTAAATGTAGTAGACGTGAAAGGTATTAAAGATATACCAGTCGGGAATCCTGTTAAGTCTCTCCAGGGACGTTTGCCGGGTGTTTTTATCACTACAGATGGTTCTCCATCAGGCGGTGCTACTGTGAGGATTAGAGGCATCGGAACCTTAGGTAATAATGATCCACTTTATGTAATAGATGGTGTGCCATCGAAGAGAGGTTTGCAGGAATTAAATCCTAATGATATTGAATCTATTCAGGTTTTAAAAGACGCTTCTTCATCTACAATTTACGGTTCAAGAGCTGCGAACGGGGTAATCATTATCACTACTAAGAAAGCCAGGGCAGGATATTCAAAAATTGACGTAAATGTTTCTGCTTCTATTCAGAATTACGCTACCAAATTAAAAACCCTGGATGCAGAAGGCAGAGGCAGGGCTTACTGGCAGGCAGCCGTTAATGATAAAGCGGATCCGAATAAACATCAGATCTATCAGTTTGACTGGAATAATGATGTGAATAACCCAGTTTTAAATAAAGTTATTTATCCTGAGTTTATTGATAATGCTAAGACCATGAGGCCTGCCAATACAGATTGGTTTGATGCCATCTCACAAAATTCAATTATTCAATCGTATGATGTTGCCTTGAGCAATGGCAACGAAAAAGGAAATACCATGTTTTCTTTAGGCTATTACCAAAACAAGGGAATTGTAAAGTCTTCTAAAAACGACAAGTTTACTGCTAGGCTAAACACCGACTTTAATTTTTTAAATTCCAAGCTTAAAATAGGAGAAAATCTTACTGCCAGCTACATTAAAAATGCACTTACCCCGGTGAGTGATATTCTGTTTACATCGCTTGTACAGCAGCCAATTGTGCCGATACACACCATAGATGGTGGGTGGGGTGGGCCTGCCTCGGGTATGACCGACAGGCAAAACCCGGTGAGATTGATAGAAGATAACAGGCAAAATTCAAGCAGTTTCTATCGTATTATGGGAAATGTATATGCTGATTATAGTATTATTCCTGGATTAAACTTACGTACAAGCCTGGGGGTAGATTATAATGGAACTTACCAAAGGACATTGCGTAAATCATACATCTCCGGGTTTTTAGCAGATCCGTCTAATCAGGTCACTAATTCACAAAATTACGATGGTAACATAGTTTGGCAAAACACGCTGAACTACAAACTAACCAGTAATAAACATCAGGTGGAATTTTTGCTTGGTCATGAGCAGATTAAAAACATCAATCAATCATTCCTTGCCAGCAGACAGGGGCTAGCCTTAGAAACTATAGATTACGCTTATCTGGGTGCTGCAACAGGCAATACCTTAAATGAGGGAATAGGATCCGGAAATGCGCTGCTCTCTTATTTTGGAAAAGTAAATTATGTTTTTAATGACAGATATATTGTTTCAGCTACAATAAGGAGAGATGGTTCTTCGCGTTTCGGACAAGATAACCGTTATGGTACATTTCCTGCATTTTCTGCAGGATGGCGCGTTAGCGAGGAAGAGTTTATGAAAAAACTTCCATTTATTTCTGATTTAAAACTTAGATATGGCTGGGGTAAATCGGGTAATCAGGAAATTCCGAATAATGCTAACAGAGCGCTATATGCCGCTATTTATGGTATGGATCCGACATGGGATTTTGATGCAGGAAGTGCTTATGATATTACAGGCAGTGGTTCCGGACAATTGCCATCAGGTTTTACTTCAATACAAAGGGGGAACAATGCCCTGAAATGGGAATCTTTACAGGAATCTAATTTCGGTTTGGATTTTGGCTTGTTAAACAACAAAATCACAGGTTCATTTGACTATTTTATTAAAAATACCTCCGATATTTTAATTAAACCTGCTTATCTGGCTGTTTTGGGTGATGGGGGTAGTAAATACATCAATGGGGCTTCGATGCGTAACAAAGGATTTGATGCCTTACTGTCTTACGATAACAAATTTTCTGATGATTTTTCAATGAATCTGACGGGTAATTTTTCATTGTACCGAAACGAAGTTACTTATTTGCCAGAGGATGTTTTAGCTTCTTACCCGGGCAATGGAACCGATAAAACTGTTTTGAACAGACCAATTAATTCATTTTTTGGGTATATCGCCGATGGCTTGTTTCAAAATGCAGACGAAGTAAATTCTTCGGCAGCTCAACCTGGAAAAGGAATTGGCCGGATCAGGTATAAAGATTTAAACGGAGATAATGTTATAGATGATAAGGACAGAGATTTTATTGGTAATGCCAGCCCTAAATTTACTTATGGTTTAAACGCTTCCTTTACATACAAAGACTTTGATCTTAGCTTCTTTGTGCAGGCAATTAGCATCAAGGTAACAAATGAATTTAAAACTTATACTGATTTTTCATCCTTGTGGACAGGGACAAACTGGGGCCAGAGAACTCTTGATGCATGGACTCCGTCTAACCCATCCTCAACCATTCCTGCACTTACCTTAATTGATAATAATAACGAGGGCAGGTCATCAACCTATTTTATTGAAGATGGTTCTTACGTAAAACTAAGAAACTTACAGCTTGGCTATAACCTTAAGCGTGTGTTTAAATCGAAAATTCAGAATGCCCGCGTATTCATACAGGGAAGTAATTTATTTACGATCAAGAGTAAGTCGTTTACAGGTACCGATCCGGAAACTCCCAATTATGGATTTCCAGTACCTGTAATAGGAACTATTGGCCTGAACATTACATTGTAACCTAAAAATAACAGAACATGAAAAGATTATTATATACACTAGCGGTTCTTGGTGTCCTTCTTACGTCTTGTAAAAAGGTACTTGACGAACCAGCACAGGGAGTTGCTTCTGGTGAAGAACTGAATACTCCCGAAAATGTTGACAAGATGGTAATTGCAGCTTACTCATCTTTAGGAAACTACCATTATACCTCACCTTATTCAAGCATGTGGCCATACGGTAGCGTTAGAGGTGGAGATACTTATAAAGGAGGAGATGGACCCGGGGATTTGTCTGAATTCCATCTTTTTGAAACCTTTGTTACAAATAGGGTAGATAATGGTTTGTTGGATCAGTTGTGGTTTAGGCTTTATGTAGGTGTTGGAAGGGTTAATGACGCCTTAAAAAGAGTAAATGCTTTGTCTGATGCGGATTATCCTAAAAAAGCAGAAAGACAAGGAGAACTAAAGTTCCTGAGAGGCCATTACTACTTCCTGCTTAAAATCCTTTTTAAATATGTACCATTTATTGATGAAACACTTGTAAAAGAGGATTATCCAACAGTTTCTAACAGGGCATTAAGTAATGAAGAGTTGTGGGACAAGATTGCATCAGATTTTAAAGATGCAGCCGCTGTGCTTCCACCAGATCAAAGTGACAAAGGCCGGCCAAATAAATTTACTGCAAAGGCTTATTTAGCTAAAGCGCTTTTATATCGGGCGTACATTCAGGACGAAAGCAATACAGTAACTTCCATAAGCTCTGAAAAATTAACAGAGGTTAATGCTTTATGCGATGAGGTAATTGCATCCGGCAGATATCATTTAAGTGATGATTTTGCTAATAATTTTCTGTCTTCAACCGAAAATGGACCAGAGTCCGTGTTTGCTATTCAGTATTCGAAAGATGATGGAACACCTAAGGGGCGGCTTGACTATGGACACGCGCTTAATTACCCAATGAACCAGGATTATGGCTGCTGCGGATTTAATGTGCCTAGCCATGATTTGATTAACTCATTTAAAACTGATGCAAATGGTTTGCCAATGTTTGGCACCTACAACGATGTTGATGTTGCAGCGTCACTTGATTTTCAGACCAGCACTTTTGATCCTCGTTTAGATCATACTGTTGCTAAACCCGGAGCTCCTTTTAAGTATAAAACAGATTTTATATTTGAACGATTTTGGGCAAGGGCTCCTGCAGTTTATGATGCATTTGCAAGTTTAAAAGAGGCGGTATTGCCAGGTGATGCTTCTTTTCAGAAAATTCCGCCATTTATGTCGAGCTCTAAAAACTGGGAGATTATTCGTTATTCAGATGTACTTCTTTGGAAAGCTGAAGCACTTATAGAACTTGGTAGACAAGATGAGGCTTACCCGTTGATAAATCAGGTAAGGGATCGTTCATCAAAAAGTAAAGCACTTCTTAAACTTGCTAACGGAAATCCAACCTCAAACTATAATGTTCAGCTATATCAGCCGGGCGTAAACTGTACATGGACTCAGGAATATGCCAGAAAGGCGCTTCGCTTTGAAAGAAGGATTGAGTTCGCAACTGAAGGCTATCATTTCTTCGATCTGGTACGCTGGGGCGTAGCGGCGCAAACCATGAACGCTTATTTTAACATAGAAAAATCAAGAGCCAACCATTTGGCTACCGCTAAATTTACAGCCGCAAGAGATGAGTATTTTCCAATTCCATTAAATCAGGTTAATTTTAGCAAAGGCTTATACCAACAAAATAAGGGTTGGTAATGGATTTAAAATATTATTATTACATAAACATACAATTTAACCTAAATAACTAAACGATGAAATCAATTTTAAAAGCCATACTTACCACGGGGCTAATGTTGTACTGCAGTATCTCAATTTTTGCAGCAGATATTTCTATTAAGATCACTAAGAAATACCTCAACTTACCTATATCTCAACGCCAGGATAGGGGAATAATGACATTTGAAATAGCGGGTAAACAAGAACGCTCATTTAAAATAAGATTGGCAACAGGGGAACCTGAGTACTGGGTTTTTAGCGACGTATCTGCTTATAAAGGAAAAACTATAAAAATAAGCTATGATGGTGATGCTACAGGACTTAGCAAAATCTATCAGGACGATAAGATTGCTGGTCAGGATTCTTTGTATCATGAGAAAAATCGCCCTCAGTTTCATTTTACTACAAGGAGGGGATGGGTTAATGATCCAAATGGATTGATATATTATGAAGGTGAATACCACTTGTTTTATCAGCACAATCCTTATGAGAGAGAATGGGAAAATATGTCGTGGGGGCATGCTGTGAGTAAAGATCTTGTACATTGGGAAGAGCTCGCGGTGGCTTTACATCCTGATAAGTTAGGTACTATGTTTTCTGGATCTGCTGTGATTGATTATGATAATACTGCAGGTTTTAATAAAGGAAAAATACCTGCAATGGTTGCTTTCTATACTGCCGACAATGCAGATAGAGAAATTCAATGTGTTGCTTACAGCTTGGACAAAGGCCGTACCTGGACTAAATATGAAAAAAATCCAGTTATAGACTCTAAGGAGAAATGGAATAGTAGAGATACACGCGATCCTAAGGTTTTCTGGTATAAACCAGGTAAACATTGGGTAATGGCTTTAAATGAGCGCGATGGTCATTCTATTTATACTTCTAAAAACTTAAAGGAGTGGAATTTTGAAAGTCATGTTACCGGATTTTGGGAATGTCCGGACCTTTTTGAATTGCCAGTTGATGGAGATAAAAATAAGACCAAATGGGTGATGTATGGTGCATCGGGTACTTATATGATTGGTTCATTTGATGGAAAAGCTTTTACTCCTGAAACAGGTAAGCTTTTATATACAACAGGGTCTATTTATGCGGCTCAAACCTATTCTAATATCCCTGAAAGTGACGGCAGACGTATTCAGATAGGCTGGGGAAGAGTAGCGCAACCGGGTATGGCTTTTAACAACATGATGTTATTGCCTACAGAACTGAAACTTCACTCAACAAAAAATGGAATTAGGTTGTATAATTTGCCTGTAAGTGAGACTGAACAATTGTTTGAACGTACAAACCAATGGGCTGGTTTAAAATCTGATGATGCAAATCAGAAACTTAAGGAATTCAATAGCGCTGATAAAATACGCATTAAAACTACCTTTAAGCTTTCGCATGCGACTAGTGCCGGGTTTAATTTATTTGGTCAGCGTATTATTGATTATGATATGAACAATAATACAATTAATGGAGTTTTCTATTCACCTGCAGATATGACCAGCATGGAGCTAACAGCTGATATTTATGTTGACAGAACATCTATAGAGGTGTTTATTGATGGTGGTGCTTACTCTTATTCAATGGAAAGAAAACCGGTTGATGATAATAAAGAGGGTTTCCATTTCTGGGGGAACAATATTGATGTTAAAAACCTGGAAGTGTATTCAGCTAAGTCTATCTGGAAATAGTTCTATTTAGAAATGGTGTATCAATCGTCATTCTGAAATAAATTCAGAATGACGATTGCATAATTTTACAGCCTCCTTTTACTTACAGTTTTTTAAATCTTCTGCTATTTGCTCTGGAGTATACATTCCTTGTTTATTACCGTATGTGTTGGTTATGTAAACAACTATTTGAGCAATATCTATGTTGGCCAGGGTAGCAAAATCAGGCATTTTTCCACCGTATTTTTTGCCGTTTACAGTAATCGGGCCTGATGCGCCATTTTTTATAAAACAAGCTATTTTTTGTTTGTTCTCCCTTAGAAAAACGGTATCTGTAAGGGGCGGAGCCAAAGCATTTAATCCTTCTCCTTTTGAACCATGGCAATTTTGGCAATGTTTAATGTAAAGATCACGGCCGTTTGCATAATAGATGTCTTGCTTTAGCTGTTCTGAGCTTTGACAAGAATAGATCATTGTAGCAATTGTGATCAGAAATAATGTGCTTATTATTAATTTACGCATAACTACTTCTTATCTTCTGCTAGTAAAACCGGGATATCTTTGGTAAGCTGTGCAACCTGCTCGGGGTTAGTTCCGTCATAAGCTCCACGTATACGTTTTTGCTTATCAATTAAGATTAGCCAACCCTGGTGTACATATCCCTCCTTAGCTGTGCTATCTTCAATTACTGCAACCAGATAATCCTTTTCCGCGATCTTGTAGATGCTGTCTTTTGAGCCATAAGCAAATTGCCATTTTGGGCCATCTACGCCTAGTTTTTGCGCATACTTCTTTAAAACTGATGGATGATCGTATTTAAAATCGATGGTGTGTGAAAGGAACATCACATCAGGATTGTCTTTGTATTTGTCGAATATGGTTTTCATGCTGCGGTGCATGGTAGGGCATATAGTTGTACACGAAGTGAAAAAGAAATCAGCTATATAAATTTTATCTTTAAAAGTATCGTTGTTAATAAGGATGCTGTCCTGATTTAAGAAGCTAAATGCAGGTATAGTTTTATATACCGTATCAACGCTGGTTGATCCATCTGCATTTTTAACTGTTGCTGCTTCTCTGGGGCCTAAAATAGGAAGCTTTTTTTGATCCTGACAGGAGGCCAGAAACACTACGCTACCAAATAAAAATGCGGATAAAATGGATCGGTTAAATTTCATAATAATGCTTTTAGAATGTTGCAAAGGTACACTACTCAAAAATTAATATGTAATGTGTGGGTAATAAAATGTAAGTTTGCAGCTTATAAGTTCTTTACTTTAATTCTTCATCAACCGGAGAGGTTTTACTTAATTGTAGATTAATAGGGAATCGTGTGTAAATCACGAACTGTCGCGCAACTGTAAGTAACACAAAGGTTTTTACCCTTAGAGTATCCACTGTTCCAGTTATGGAATGGGAAGGATGGTAAAAATGTTACAAGTCAGGAGACCTGCCTTCACCGAATTGACAATGCTTTCGCGATTTGAAGCACAAGTCAGGTATGATGTATTGACGTCCGTCATATCGACGGTAGGAGATATCCCTTGTTTATGTCAGGAGGTCTCTCTCTGCGTGCGAGATGACGGCATCTTGAGTACATCTTTTCCTTTCTTAATCTTCTTTATTTCTATTGCATTGCGAAGTTCAGCAAAGGGCTTTTAACTGATTTTTTCAATTAAATGCAAGAAAAATGCTAACAAACAATCTAGGCTATCCGCGAATTGGTAGCAACAGAGAACTCAAAAAAGCCTGCGAGCAGTATTGGTCGGGCAAAACAACAATTCAAAACCTGGTGCAGGTTGGAAGAAACATCCGCCAGCAAAATTGGGAATTACAAAAGCAAGCGGGTATTGATTTAGTTCCCAGTAACGACTTTTCATTCTATGACCAGGTATTAGATCTTTCGTTAACAGTTGGGGCAATCCCTAAGCGTTATCACGAGGTTATTTTAAATAAAGGCAATTCAGAATTAGACCTTTATTTTGCAATGGCCAGAGGCTATCAGAAAGACAACTTGGATATTACGGCCATGGAAATGACCAAATGGTTTGACACTAACTATCATTATATTGTTCCCGAATTTGTAAAGGATCAGCAGTTTAAACTGTTTTCGACCAAGATATTAGATGAATATAATGAGAGTAAAAGACTAGGCATTAAAACCAAACCTGTAATTATTGGTCCGGTTACCTACCTTTTGCTTGGTAAAGAAAAGGAAGCCGGGTTTGAAAGGATAGACCTTATTAAAAATCTGCTTCCGGTATATATCGATATTTTAAAGAAACTGGAAGAGCAACATGTTGAATGGGTACAGTTTGATGAGCCTTTTCTCTCTTTAGATTTAACAGATAAAGATAAAGCAGCTTATAAATATGTGTATGCGGAAATAAAAAAGCAATTTCCTAATCTTAAAACGTTGCTTACTACCTATTTTGAAGCTTTAAAAGACAATAAGGAATTAGCAACATCGTTACCGGTTACTGCATTGCATATTGATCTTGTGCGAAATCCGGAGCAATTACAACCTGTTTTGGATGTTATTCCTTCTAATTTAATTTTATCAGTTGGCGTTGTTGATGGTAGAAACATTTGGAAAAATGATTTTAAAACCTCATTGGCTTTAATTGAAACTGCACAAGCTAATATTGGTATTAAAAGATTGATTATTAGCCCATCGTGCTCGCTTATACACTCACCATGTGATCTTGAACTGGAAACAAATGAATCTGTTTTAACCCCAGAGATTAAGCAATGGCTTTCGTTTGCTAAGCAAAAGATAGATGAAATTGTCACTTTAAAACAATTAGTTAATGGAGAAGAGGCGGCAGCCGAAAAACTGGCGGAGAATATTAATGCGAATGAAAACCGCAAAACTTCTTCCTTAATCCATAATCAGGCGGTAAAACAAAGAGTTGCTGGTATAACTACTAAAGATGAAAATCGGGAAAATGCTTTCGCAATTCGTAAAGAAGCACAGCATAAGGCATTAAAACTTCCTTTGTTCCCAACAACAACTATAGGGTCATTTCCGCAAACACCTGAGGTAAGAAGTTGGAGAGCTAAATATAAAAAGGGCGATTTAACTCTTGCAGAATACGACGCGTTAATTGAAAAGGAAACTGAAGAAACGATTCGTTTTCAGGAAGAATCGGGTATTGATGTTTTAGTACACGGCGAGTTTGAACGCAATGATATGGTTGAATACTTTGGTGAGCAACTTGCAGGTTTTACATTTACTAAAAATGGATGGGTGCAGAGTTATGGTAGCAGATGTGTAAAACCACCAGTAATCTATGGTGATGTGCATCGACCGCAACCGATGACTGTTAGGTGGTCAGCATATGCGCAATCACTTAGTGATAAGTGGGTTAAGGGAATGCTTACTGGTCCGGTAACTATTTTGCAATGGTCATTTGTTAGAAATGATCAGCCCAGATCAGAAACCTGTACACAGATTGCGCTTGCAATTAGAGATGAGGTTGTGGATCTTGAAAAGGCAGGGATTAAGATCATACAGATCGATGAACCCGCTATCCGCGAAGGTTTACCATTGCGTAAGGCCGATTGGCAAAATTATTTGCATTGGGCAGTTAGGGCGTTCCGTATCTCAGCAAGTGGGGTCGAAGATGAAACTCAGATTCATACCCATATGTGCTATTCTGAATTCAATGACATCATTCAGAACATCGCCGATATGGATGCTGATGTAATTACGATAGAGTGTTCAAGATCACAGATGGAATTATTAGATGCCTTTGCTGATTTTAAATATCCAAATGAAATTGGTCCGGGTGTTTACGACATCCATTCGCCAAGGGTTCCGAGCAAAGAAGAGATGGTTTTACTACTTGAAAAGGCCAAATCTGTTATTCCGGCAGCCCAACTTTGGGTGAATCCTGACTGCGGTTTAAAGACCCGCCACTGGGATGAAACAAAAAAAGCTTTAATAGAAATGGTCGCAGCTGCAAAAGTACTGCGGGAATATGTGGAAGAAGCCGTAACTTTGTAAAAAAAAGGGGCAGGTTTTATGCCTGCCCCTTTTTACAGAATTACATAAACATAAATGAGAATAAGGAAAAATGCGGTGATTACCGCGGTTGGGGGTTATGTTCCGGACACTATTTTAAGTAACCATGACCTTGAAAAGATGGTAGATACCAATAACGAGTGGATTGTTGCCAGGACCGGGATAAAGGAGAGAAGAATAGTAAATGATCCAAATATTGCTACATCCGACATGGCTACTTATGCCTTGAATAGATTGATGGAAGAAGGAAATGTAGATCCAGATGAAATTGATTGTGTAATTGTCTCTACTTCAACACCAGATTACGTAATGGTATCAACGGGGAGTATGGTTTGTGAAAAGGCAGGTTTAAAAAATGCATGGGGTATTGATACTAACGCAGCTTGTAGTGGTTTTTTATATGCACTAACACTAGGGGCAAGTATGATAGAAAGTGGTCGTTGTAAAAAAGTAGTTGTTATTGGTGCTGATAAAAATAGTTCGATAATAAACTATGCCGATCGTAACACCTGTATTCTTTTTGGAGATGGTGCCGGAGCCGTTTTATTAGAGCAAACTGAAGAACCTGTAGGTTTAATGGATAGCTATTTTAGAACTGATGGTAGTGGAAAGGAAAATCTGATTGTTACCGCAGGAGGATCTAAATTCCCTGCATCTCAGCAAACACTTGATGATAAGTTACATTACGTGCGTCAGGATGGTCGTGTTGTATTTAAAGCGGCAATTCAGGGTATGACAGATACTTGTAACAAGGTTCTAAAATCCAACGATCTTGAGAGTTCACAGATCAATTATCTTATCCCTCATCAGGCTAATTTGAGAATTATTCAGTCTGTTGGTGATTATCTTGGATTATCCGAAGATCAGGTAAAGGTTAATATAGATAGATACGGTAACACAACCGCTGCAACTATTCCTTTGTGTTTATGGGACTTTAAAGATGATTTCAAGTATGGCGACAAGTTGATGTTAACTGCATTTGGTGCTGGTTTTTCATGGGGCGCTACTTATTTGAAATGGGGTAACCTAAGAAATAAACAATCAATTTAATGACATTAGAAGATAAAATTACGGCTTCGGAGACTAGAATTTTCAAAGCCGTTTTTCCAAATACAACCAATCATTACGATACATTATTTGGTGGTACTGCTATGCATATGATGGATGAGGTAGCTTTTATTACTGCTACCCGTTTTAGCAGACAAATTATGGTAACAGTAAGTAGTGACAGGATAGATTTTAAGAAACCAATTCCTGCAGGCACAATTGTGGAACTGGTGGGCAGGGTAAGTCATATCGGGAATACGAGCCTTAAAGTTAGTGTTGAGATTTTTATTGAACAGATGTATTCTGAACATAGAGAAAGAGCAGTAACCGGGGAGTTTTCGTTTGTAGCTATCGACGAGAATAAAAAACCAACGTCAATATTAAAGTAGGTAAATGAATCGTCATTTATGATGCTTACATTTGTCGCGTAATGCTATTAAAACCCATAACCATATTACTTTTGTTTAGTTTGCTTAGTGCAAATTGTTCGAATCTATTTGTGTTTATGGGTTTTGAAGTAAATCAGAAATATATTGCTGCTGAACTCTGTGAAAATAGAGACAAACCTCAAATGCATTGTAATGGTAAGTGCTATTTAATGAAAAAATTAAAACAGGCACAAGACAAAGAGCAAAAGCAAGAGAGACAATCGCAGAAAACACAAATCCAAGACGCGTTAATTGTAAAGCCTCTGGTTTTTAAGCAGTATTCATTAGCGGAAATCAAATTCCATATTCCTTTTTCTACTGGGATACCGCAAAGTATTAAAAATTCTATATTTCATCCGCCACAAGGAAAGGGTTAAATCAACCATTCTCTTCAAAGACCGGAATAAATGCGCTGAAGGAGTGCAATGATTCCGAGGTCTTTTCTGAGAAGGTAAATTTATAGACAAATAGTTCAGGTATGTGTGCTATTGGGAGGTCTTTAGGGTAGTTATGAATTTTAATATTTAAAAATGAAGAAAATAATTTTTGTCGCTTTTATAGCGCTAATAGCTGCTGCATGTACGCAGCAAAAGGACGGTAAAACAGATTACAAAGCTGTTCGTGATGAAGTAATGAAGTTCCATGATGTGGTAATGGGCGATCACAGTGCACTTGTGAATAACCAGATGAAACTGGATACTTTGTTGAAGAACCTTAGTGGGTTAAAAATTAAGTTTCCTGATGTTGATACGGTAAAGGAAAAACAAGCCATGTTGGCTATGGTAAATGATTTAAGTAAAGCTGAAGATCAGATGAATGATTGGATGCACAAATTTGAGCCTGATGTAACTGGCAAATCAAATGAAGCAGCAATTAAGTATTTTAAAGATGAGCGGAAGAAAATTGAGATTATTGACAGCTTGTATAAGCAGGAAATTAAATTGTCTGATGATTACCTGAGTAAATTTAAGAAGTAATGAAGAGTTTGCTTTTTGGGGCCTTAATGATAGCCCTTTTTGTTTCAGGCTGTAAGACTGAAACAAAGCGATTACCTTTTTTACAAATGGAAATTTCTGAAAAGGTGGTTGATGGAAAAACAATTGCTGATACAGCGTTTCGAACTATACCATCATTCAAGTTATTGAATCAGGATAGTGTTGTTGTAACTCAAAAGGATTTTGATGGAACAATTTATGTTGCCGATTTCTTTTTCACCTCTTGCCCTACAATCTGTCCAATTATGCATCGTAATTTGCTTAAGATTTACAAGAAATATGAAGCAAATCCAGAAGTAAAACTTGCTTCTCATACTATCGATGTAAAGTATGATACTCCTTCCAGGATGAAAGCATATGCTGATAAGCTCGGAGTTAAGGGAACACAGTGGGAATATTTATGGGGATCGAGAGACGAAATCTATACCCTTGCTGAACGCAATTATCTGGCCGCTGCTCAAGAAGATAAATCGGCCCCTGGTGGTTTTGTTCATGGCGGATATTTAACACTTGTAGACAAAGAGAAACGTATAAGAGGTGTTTACGACGGAACTGATGATGCCGATGTAAAGAAACTAATGGGAGATATGGATATCTTATTGGCCGAATATAAAAAGTAGCCTATTTTTTAAGGCTATTTTATTTGATTAAGGCTAGCTATATGCTGGCCTTAACTGAATTATATGATTTATAGGATAATTTAGTGGAATATATTGACATTTTTTTATCTTTATGTCATGATGATTTGCTCATTAAAATAAATATTTTTTCTTTCTCTAAACTAATCTCTAACTCTTATGGTAAAGGTAGAACTAGAAAATGATTTAATTGAGTTTAAAGCCCGTCTTGAGTTTAGGCAAGAAGAAATTTTAAAGCTAGTTCACGAAATCAACTTGCTTCATGTCAGTAAGGCCGTTCTTGCATTGGCAACAGCAGATTTACTTCATGAGTCAGTAGCAGAATTAGAACAGATTTTTGAGATGCATAAATAGGATTAAGGTTAAAAGGTGGCGCTGCGAACCAATTCGAATCTAAATTGTTATTTATACAAGTTTGTTTATTAACTAAATAAAATGTTTCAAACATGGGATTAATGGGATATTACCTGATAGCAGGAATTATGTTTGTTGTAGGTCTTATTGTTAGCAACAGGCTCAAAAGTAAATTTAAGGAATATAGTGAGATTGGACTTGCTAATGGCATGAGTGGTAGGGAGATCGCCGAAAAAATGCTGTCTGATAATGGGATTCATGATGTGCGGGTTATATCTACGCCTGGGCATTTAAGCGATCATTATAATCCGGAAGATAAGACTGTAAACCTGAGTCCTGATGTTTTTGAGGGCAGAAGTATATCAGCTGCAGCGGTAGCGGCCCACGAATGTGGCCATGCTGTTCAACATGCCACTGCATATAGTATGCTTACATTTAGAAGTGCTATTGTTCCCCTTGTCAATATCAGCACTCAACTCTCGCAATGGGTAATACTTGCGGGCCTGGGCTTTTTAATAGGACGCGCCAACCCTACCATATTATTAGTGGGAATTATCCTGTTTGCTATCACCACAGTCTTTACAATTATTACACTTCCGGTTGAATATGATGCGAGTAACCGCGCATTGAAATGGCTCGAAAATAGTCATATTACTACACCTTATGAGCACGATAAAGCAGCTGATGCACTGAAATGGGCGGCCCGAACATACGTTGTTGCTGCAATAAGTTCAATAGCTACATTATTGTATTATATTTTACTTTTTGTAAACAGTAGGGATAGAAACTAGGACATATTCATTGCCCCTAATGTATTTGCCATCAACGTAGCCATCTAATTGTTCTGCCAGGTTATCCTTCCAGAACAGTTCAATACCATATTCATGAGTAACTTCCTTCATTTAAGAAGATAAATATAGCTTAATTGAACCTTTAAAAAAAAAGCTAATTTGTGTACCTTTAGCATATATACTAATTTAACTGGTACACCTTATTACTTAATCTAAATTATACGGCAATGAAAAAAATCCTTGTGTTGTGTTCTCTCTCTATTTTTTTATTGTCATGTTCTAGCGTAAAGCAAAAGAAATTAGACGGCTGGATTAGTTTGTTCGATGGCAAAACTTTTAACGGCTGGAAAAAAAATCAAAATCCCGAGACCTTTACAATAGAAAATGGTGCGATAAAGGTGGCCGGGCCTGTTTCTCATTTATTTTATGATGGTTCAGTAAGTAATCATAATTTTAAAAACTTTGAATTTAAAGCACAAGTAATGACTAAGCCTGGTGCAAATTCAGGGATTTATTTCCATACCGCTTTCCAGCAGGAGGGATTCCCGGGTAAAGGTCACGAAGTTCAGGTAAACAACTCTCACAGTGATTGGCGAAGAACAGGAAGCTTATATGCAGTTCAGGATGTGAAAGAAACTTACGTAAAAGACAATGAATGGTATGAAGAATATATCATGGTTAAAGATAAAAACGTTACCATTAAAATAAACGGGAAAACGGTTGTCGAATATACTGAGCCGGATAATGTTGCAAAGGAAAATATTGGAGGCAAAGCTATTTCTGACGGTACCTTTGCTTTACAGGGGCATGATCCGGGTAGTGTAATCTATTATAAAGATATTATGGTTAGGCCGTTGCCCAACTAATTAAATAAAATATGAATAATTTGAAGATTGGCTGGGCTGGGCTTGGCAATATGGGCAGTGCTATGGCTGCAAACTTGCTGAGGGCAGGATACGAAGTACGAGTTTACAACAGGAATAAGGATAAAGAAAAGGAATTGACAAGTGCAGGCGCGCAATCTGCTAAAGATCTGCGTGAATTGGTTGATTCTTGTGATGTTGTTTTTACCATGTTATCTGATGATCATGCTGTAAAGGAAGTTTATAATGAAACCAATGGCCTGTTATCTGGAGAAAACTCAGGTAAATTGTTAATTGATATGAGTACTGTCGCTCCGGAAACATCAAGATATTTATCTGCTCTTTCTGAAAAACATAAGATGAAATTTATTGAGGCTCCGGTTTCCGGAAGTGTAAAGCCAGCCCAGGATGGAACCTTGATTATTCTGGTTGGCGGAAGTGCTGAGAACTATAACAAGGCAAAACCTCTTTTTGATGTATTGGGAAAACTTTCTTTATACTTAGGTGGAGCCGGAGCGGGTAGTTCGGCAAAGCTGGCAATCAATTACCTGCTTGGTATCAATATACAAGCTCTTGCTGAGACTGTTCTTTTTGCAGAACAAAATGGAATAAGCAAAGAAAATATGTTAACCATTATTAATGAGGGCGCGTGTGGAAATGGAATTATTAAAATTAAAACGCCATCAGTTTTAAATAACAATTATCCGGCAGCCTTTGCGCTTAAGTATATTGTTAAAGATTTAAAGTTGGCAAAAGAAGCCGGCCTTTCCTCGCCATTGTCAATACCACTTTTGAATACCTTTAGTGCAGCAATGAATGAAGGAGGTCTTGGCGATCAGGATCTTATGTCTGTTATTAAATACCTGGAAAAGACTTAATCTGTAACGCTTTGTAGAAACGTTAGAGCGCTATTTTATTCTTATCTTTAGCACATTGCTATTACATTGTTGAATGACGGAAAAAGAAGGATACAACTCGGAAAATTTTGACTTCTCTACGCTGAAGCCGATTTTAAATGCCAAGCAAAATGTTAAGCTACCTGTATCCGAAACAAAGGGAAATACAAAAATGATATTGATATTTAGTCAACATCGTTTTTACAGACATTTGGTAGTAGAACTTGCAGAAGCTGAAATTACTTTAAACGGAAAACCTAAAAACCCACTTACTTTTATTGATCCGACTGACATGATCTGGAAAACAGAAAGTCAGGAGGAGCTGAAATTTTATACCGGTATTTCAAAGTTCAGAAATAACTACGATGCAGGTAAATCAGAATCTGATCTGGAAGGACTTAAAGCAATGGCTAAAAATCCATTGGGATTTGAAGTATACCTTCATGACGAGAAGGTTTCAACGAATATTACCGCATCATCTATTATACCTGGACAGCTAAAGGTTTTAAAGGTTGATCTTACTTTAACAGTAGATGAAAAAGGAGATTTTTTTGAAATTTCGGCAAAACTGTTGCTGGAAAATAAGCCTTTCTCTTTGGATATGCTTAAGGTAAAGTATCATTATTTTATTCAATGGAGCAACACACTTTATCTGATAAACAATCCCCACTTCCTGAGCGTGCTGGCATTTTTTAAACAGCATAATGATATTATTGTAGTACACAGATCAGAATTTGAACTGTTTCAGGAAAACATACTTTCTAAATTAGAAGATAAGGTTAAGATCAATTATTCTTATTTAAAAACAGCCACCAAAAAACAAATAGAAGAAAAGGGATTTGATCTCGATAATGAACAGATCATCTATTTATCTGAATCAGAAGATTTTGTATTGGTTACACCTGTTATCAGATATGGCAGTCTGGAAATTCCGATACTTTCTAAAAAGCAAATTAGAGCCAAAGATAAAAGAGGAAACATATTTACATTAAATAGAGATGAGGATACAGAGTTCCAGTTTATATCCAATATTTCAAGAGAGCACCCGTTCTTTTATGAACAGGTACAGGAATTACCGGAACAAGCACATGCTGACTGCTTTTACCTCCATAAAAAGAGATTTACAGAAGATAACTGGTTCCTAAATGCTTTTGAGGCATGGCGAAATAAAGGGATAACAATTCTTGGTTTTAATGAATTAAAGAACAATAACTTAAACCCGTACAAAGCTGATATTTCTATTAACGTGATCAGTGGTATAGATTGGTTTGAGACTTCAGTAAAAGTTAAATTTGATAAGCAGGCGGTTTCATTAAAACATCTGCATCGTTCAATCCGCAACAAAAGTAAGTTTGTTCAATTGGATGACGGCACGTTAGGGATATTGCCTGATGAATGGATTGAGAAGTTTACAGGCTACTTTAGTGCAGGAGAGGTAGTGGAAGAAACTATTCGTACTTCAAAAATTAATTATGCTTCGGTTGACGAATTGTATGAACTGGAGCAACTAGATGAAGTTGTTAAAGATGAAATGAAACTTTATCGCTCTAAGTTGTCTGATTTTGAATCTATTAAAGAAGTAGAAGTTCCTTCAGCACTTAATGCCACGCTACGTGGATATCAGAGAGAAGGCTTAAACTGGTTGAATTTTTTAGATGGTTTTAATTTTGGAGCTTGTTTGGCAGATGATATGGGATTGGGTAAAACCATACAGGTACTTGCATTCATCCTTTCACAGCGAGAAAAAGGTCATCATAATACCAATTTAGTGGTAGTTCCTGCTTCACTTATTTTTAACTGGCAACAGGAGGTAGAGAAGTTTGCGCCGTCCATAAAAATACGGATTGTATATGGTTCAGACCGGGCCAAGGTAGTTCATGATTTCGATAATTACGAGATCATTTTAACGTCGTATGGAACGCTATTGGCTGATATCAGGTTCCTTAAAGAATATAGGTTCAACTATATTTTTCTTGATGAATCACAAACAATTAAGAATCCGGAATCGCAACGTTATAAGGCCGTTCGCTTATTGAGATCGAGAAATAAAGTTGTGCTTACCGGAACGCCGATAGAGAACAATACTTTCGATTTATATGGGCAGCTGTCCTTTGCCTGCCCTGGTTTGCTTGGAACCAAGCAGCAGTTTAAGAGACTTTATTCAGTGCCGATAGATCAGTTTAAAAATACAAGAAGTGCTCTGGAACTACAAAAAAAGATCAATCCATTTATACTTAGGCGCACAAAAGAGCAGGTAGCCAAAGAACTTCCTGATAAAACCGAAATGGTGATATATTGTGAAATGGGGGCAGAGCAGCGCGATATTTATGAAGCCAATAAGGAAGAAATTCGTGACTATCTGATAGGTAAATCTGAAGATGAGCTTGCCAAGAGTAGTATGCATGTTTTACAGGGAATTACAAAATTAAGGCAAATCTGTAACTCGCCGGCAATTTTAAAAGAAGGCAAACATGAAAATACATCCTCTAAATTGGATGTATTAATTGAACAGATAGAAAATAAGTCTCCTCATCATAAGATTCTTGTATTTTCTCAGTTTGTAACTATGCTTGATCTGGTAAAGCGAGAGCTTGTTGATAGAAATATTGGTTTTGAATATTTAACAGGTCAAACCAGAAACAGATCTGCAGTGGTTGGGTCTTTTCAGGATAACCCGAATATTCGTGTTTTTTTAATTAGTTTAAAGGCAGGGGGCACGGGTTTGAATCTAACTCAGGCCGATTATGTTTACCTCATTGATCCATGGTGGAACCCGGCAGTTGAAAATCAGGCGATAGACAGAAGCTATCGCATCGGGCAGCAAAAAAATGTTGTGGCGGTAAGATTAATTTGCCCTGATACAATTGAAGAGAAGATTATGAAGATGCAGGACAGCAAGAAAGATTTGGCCACAGATTTGATAAAAACAGAAGAGTCGATATTTAAGACACTGACTAAAAAGGATTTATTGGGATTATTAGGTTAATAGATATATGTTAAAAAATAAATACATCGGAAACGGGATACTTGTGCTGACAGGAAGTTTGTTGTCAGTATCATTTTATGCATTTAGAGCGGCAAAAAGAGATATTGTTCCAATTAGTTTGGAGCGAGTGGCTCGTGTAACAGGTAAAACCATTTCAGGTGAAACCTTGCCAAATCCAAATAAGACAAATGAACTTTACGATGTAGGAGGTACAGATTTAGGTATAGCCTGGAAAATGGGGAATGGAAAAGTAGGTTTCTTTTTTGGTGATACTTATGGTAACGATTTTAAAGTGGTAAATGAGGGTGGACCAGGGAAAGCGGGCAATTGGCGGTCAAACGTATTGGGGTTATCGAGCGATAAAAATCTTGGGGACGGGCTTACTTTTGATGATATGGTAGCGCACCAGATTGTTCCAAGTCCGCATATTATTGATGGTACTGGCAGCCATACAACCATTCCAACTGCGGCAATACATGCTGCGGGTACAGATTACGTTCATTATATGGATGTAAGAAAGTGGGGTAACATTGGAAGTTGGACTACAAACTATTCTGGCTTATATAAATCTACAAACAATGGTCAGAATTGGGTTAAATGTAATGAGATACGCTTTGGGGCTTTAAGTAATTTTGCTCAGGTAACTTACGCTAAAAAAGATGGTTTTGTGTATATGATAGGAACCGTTCCGGGCCGGTGGGGATCAGCTCACCTTGCCCGTTTTAAGGAAAGTGACATTTTAAAGCAAACCGCTTACGAATACTGGAGCACAACAAAGGGCTGGGTTAAAAATGATGAGAGCAGTGCCGATGCGGTAATTGAAGCACCTTTAGGCGAGCTTTCGCTAGCATACAATAAAAAGTTTAAACGCTGGATAATCACTTATTTAAATGAAAAGAAAGCCGAAATTGTATTGAGAGATGCTGAAAACATTACAGGACCCTGGAGCTCCGAGAAAACACTAGTAAAGGCAACGGAATATCCGGGATTGTATGGCGCCTTTATGCATCCGGTAAATGAGAATAGCGATGAATTCTATTTTCTGATGTCTATGTGGAAACCTTATAATGTTTTTCTGATGAAGGCTAAACTAAAATTTGCAGATTAGCTATACTTACACCATATTTATACAATTAATAAAGTACCTATTAACTACTGAAAAATGCAATACCGGGAATTATTAGATCTGCTCAGAGCGCATGTTGCAAGCTTGTTTCAGTCTCACGAAGACGAACGTTTTATTTATCATAATTTACATCACACGGAACAGGTTGTTGAAAACGTAGTTAGAATTGCTAACCATTACCAGCTATCTGACCAGGATTTCTTTATTGTTGTTGCCGCAAGTTGGTTTCATGATATGGGATATTTTTTTGATTGCACTCAGCATGAAATAAAAGGAGCGGATTTAGCCAACGATTTTTTATCTGATAAAGATGTTTCTCCAGAAGTAATTGATCAGGTAAAAGGTTGTATTATGGCTACCAAGATGCCTCAAAACCCAGAGGGACTGTTGCAGCAAATTGTTTGTGATGCAGATCTTTTTCATCTGGGAAGTGATAGGTTTAAAGAACGCAATAGGTTAATGCGTAAAGAAGCCGAGGCATTTGTTAAGCATAAAATTGACAAGACTAACTGGAGAATTAAAACAATAGCGCTATTTAAAGCACACCATTACCATACCGAATTTTGCCAGCAGCTGCTTAATGCTAAGAAAGCAGAAAATCTTGCTGAACTGGAAAATAAACTCATAAAAGAACAAAACGTGGATATAACGGGAGTTTCTAAAATTGAAGATTCTAAAGAAAAAGAAACAAAAGGAGATAAAAAGAATAAAAGTGATAAGCCCGGGCGTGGCATTGAAACTATGTTCAGAATCACCTCCACAAACCATCAGCGTTTAAGCGATATGGCCGATAATAAGGCTCATATAATGATATCTACCAATTCAATTATCCTCTCGGTTATTTTAAGTGTACTCTTGCGTAAACTCGAAGATAACCCCCATCTGATTATTCCAACACTACTTCTGCTAATCATTTGCGTGGTTACTATGGTGTTTTCTATACTTGCCACCAGACCCTCAATTCCGACGGGTGTATTTACACCAGACGACATTAAGGAAAAACGGGTGAACCTACTGTTCTTCGGTAATTTTTACCGGATGAGTTTGCCGGACTATGAAAGCGGGATGATTAAAATGATGGATGATCGTGATTTCTTATACGGTAGTCTGATAAAAGACGTATACGCCCAGGGTGTAGTTTTAGGTCGTAAATACAGGTTGTTAAGAATTGCCTACAATGTTTTTATGTTTGGTATTGTTGCAGCCGTATTAGCCTTTATTATTGCGTCTGCTCTGGTAACAATGTAATAACTTTATGGGAGAAGCGGTGTTTTATAACAGAGATCTAAGCTGGCTTGGGTTTAATGAAAGGGTGCTTCTGGAAGCAGCAAAGGATACCGTTCCAATTTTAGAAAGGATTAAATTTCTCTCTATTTATTCATCTAATCTGGATGAATTTTATCGGGTAAGGATGCCGGTGTTGATGGCTGTTGATGAGTACCGGCACAATATCGATGGTCAGGGAAACTATGAGCTTGCCAAAACAGAAATTAACAGGCAGCAAAGAAAATTTGGAGCAATCGTTGCAGACCAAATACTTCCGCAACTGACCAATAACGATATACATTGGATTTATAACAAACCCATCCCTCCACAAATAGCAGATCAGATCGTAAACCTGTTCTTTAACGAAGTACTGGCTTACATTTATTCAATTTGTATTGATAAAGACCTTACCGATTTTTTTGCCGAAAACAATAAACTCTATCAGTTAGTTATTCTGAAAGATGCACTTGGTGCTGAAAGATTGGAACTGATCAATGTTCCATCAGAGAGTTTACAACGCTTGTATGCATTAGAGAATGATGGGCATAAATACGTTGTTTTTTTGGAAGACATCATTAAGCATAACTTATCATACCTCTTTCCAAATGATACTATAGAGGGTGTATACAATCTTAAAATTACCCGTGATGCAGAACTAAAGATTGGTAATGCCACAGAGGAAAATATTACAACTGTCTTGGAACGTCAGCTGGAAACCCGTGATTTCGGTTTTGCAACGCGTTTTCTAATTGAACCAGGAATTCCTTTAAGGAGTTTGTATCGCTTGATATATGCATTAAAGCTAGGCAATGCCTCCGTTGTTGAAGGAGGAGGGTACCACAATTTAAAAGACCTGAATAGTTTTCCATTGAATGGAGCAGAGTTCAGCTATCCAAAATGGCCTTCAATATCTTCTGTACTTATTCCGGAGACGGATACATTGTTTAATCTGATTTTAAAGGGAGATACACTTGTAAATGTCCCTTATCAGAGTTACAACCCAATACTCAGGTTTTTTAATGAGGCCGCAAATGATGTATTTGTCGAAGAAATCTATACTACACTTTACCGGGTTGCAAATAATTCCAGAATTGTAAGCGCCTTGATGACAGCGGCAAAAAATGGCAAAAAAGTAGTAGCGCTGGTCGAGCTAAAAGCCAGATTTGATGAGGCCAATAACATCAAATGGGCCAAACAAATGAAAGCTGCGGGAGTAAAGATTGTTTATAGTAGTATTGATTTAAAAGTACATGCCAAAGTTGCTCTTGTAAAGCGGGTTATAAGCGGAAAAGAAGAGTTTGTAGGTTTGCTGGCTACCGGAAATTTAAATGAATCAACCGCAAGGTTTTATACAGATCAAATTCTGCTTACTTCCCATCAGCCGATGCTTAAAGAGCTCGAATCCCTATTCGGTTTTTTGCGTAAGAATAAAAAGGCGCCAGGACCAGAAGATCTGATAGATTTTAAGCATTTGCTGGTAGCCCAATTTAATTTACAGCAAAAATTCCTTGATCTTATACAAAGAGAAATAGAAAATGCAAAAGCGGGATTAATCAATGGTATTACTATAAAATTAAATAATCTGGAAGAGAAGATCCTGATCTCTAAACTTTATGAAGCATCGCAAGCAGGAGTGAAAGTACAACTTATTGTAAGAGGAATCTGTTGTTTAATACCAGGACAAGCCGGATTAAGTGAAAACATTACCGTAACCCGGATTGTAGACCGCTACCTTGAACACGGACGTATTTTTATTTTTGAAAATAATGGTAATAAAGAAATATTTATGGGATCTGCAGATTGGATGAACCGTAATATTTATAGCCGAATTGAAGTATGTTTCCCATTATATGATGCTAAGTTGAAGGAAATTATAATGAAAATAGTTAACTTACAGTTACATGATAAAGCTCAGGAATCTATTTATAAATTTCTAAAAGATACTGATACAATATAAATCCCGATTATTTATGAAACGAATCTACTCTAAGTGTTTATGTATTGTTATTTTGTTAGCTCTTTTTGGAACCTACGCATGTAAAAGCCCACTAGGGAAATATACAAGCCCAAAGGGTTATGACTTAACTAAACCTGATAAGTTCAATATGCCATCGAGTTTGCTTGAAATATCAGGTATTGCCTTTCACGACAGTAATAGCGATACGATCTATAGCATTCAGGATGAAGAAGGTAAATTGTTCAGGCAAAAATGGGATGTGAAAGAACAAAAGAATATGAAATTTGGCTCCAGAGGAGATTATGAAGATGTCAGTATATTTCATGATAGGGTTTTTGTACTCAAAAGTAGTGGAGCCCTTTATTCTTTTCCTTTTTCTGAGGCAATCAAAGAAAAATCTGACCTTGTAAAGGAATCTAAGCACCTGGTGCCAAAAGCTGAATACGAAAGCTTGTATGCCGATGCTGCTACCAGCAAGTTATATATCTTATGTAAAAACTGCCCAGAGGATAAAAAAGCCAAAAAAGCAACAGGGTATATATTAGATTATCAACCAGCTCAGGATACATTAATTGCCTCAGGTAGTTTTAAGATTGATTTAAAACAACTTAAGGCTGTTTATCCTAAATTTAAAAACGACTTGCGGGCTTCAGCAATGGCCAAAAACCCTAAAACAAATGAATGGTATATTATTTCATCGGTAAGTAAACTATTGGTTATTACTGATGATAAATGGAAAGTAAAAGCCGCCCATCATTTAAGCTCATCGGTATTTAACCAGCCTGAAGGAATTGCATTTGATAAAGATCTAAATCTGTATATCTCTAACGAAGGAGATGAGTTAACAGACGGCAACATTATAAAATTCAAGTATACTCCTTAGAGGCAAACAGAATCGGATTAAATAATTACCTAGGTTTTACCTATTATGCAAATACAGGTGCTACCTTTGACAAGTTATTTTTATTTATATTAAAGAATTTATTTCAGCGCTTTAATGTTGTTATTAAGGTTCTGTAACGAATAGATCAATGCAATCAATAACATTAAATCTAAATCAAACAATAAAGGAACCCGGAAAACATCCGATAGGTGCGGATATTAAATTGTCCCTAAATCCGTTTATTGAATATATTCAAAAAAGAGCGAACAAGGAAAAAACAGCCAAGATTAACTTTTACAGATATATCCTTGAGCAATTTAATCATTATCCGGAGCTCAGAAGTCCGATACCCCCAGAGAACGCTAAAAATTATGCTACGCTTTTTGAATTAATTTATACCTCATTATCGCCTATTATTAATGATGAAAGTCAACAGTTCTGGGCAATAGGTACACCTATTTCTCCATGTTTTCATTATGGTACTGATGCATTTTATAGTGTATTCATGGAACCGTCAATGTGTAGTTTAAAGTCAGACCTGAGTTTACCATCCAAAAAGGAAATGGATAAAAATCTTCTGGCCACCTTTTATAATCTTATTCTTGAGAAATTTTACAACTTCTCTTTAAGCAATAACAAGTTCACCATTAAATCAATTATAGATCCTAAAACTCATTTATTGAAGTACTACCGCTTAAATGTGGATACCAGGTTTTTGGATATCAGGGCAAAAACAAAACTGCCTGAATATAACTTAAAAGATGTTAAAGATTATATTAAAGATGAACGGAACTCACTAAAGATATTAACAAAACTAATACCACCTGATATCTTTAGTATTGAGGGGATATCAATTGTAACCTTAACTGATGTTACAGATGAGTATGCCCTGGAAACAGTCAAAAACCTCGTTATTGAACATAATGAGTCTCAGAATGGACAACATAGCAGGGATATAGCTACTGCGCTGAAAACCCTTGTAGGATCTGATGAAGTAAACTTTGGGATGCTACCTTATCTTAAATTAAACAAAAAACTGCTGATCAATGATCAATCAGGTTTTCAAAGTAAGGTAGTTCAGTTGGCAAAAGAAAAGGGTATGGATGATACTGAATATTCTAGCCTTATAGAAGACTATCTTGACCATCCGCGAACATTAATTTTTCCGGATATAGCAGACGAAGAACCGGAAGTTTACCCTATGCTTAGTCTGCTAGATGAGGTAGGTATTAAGTCGTATGCCTTGTTTCCGTTGTTTTATAATGGAAAACTTGTTGGAGCTCTTGAGTTATACACAAAAGATTCTACCAAATTTAATGGAAACACTCTTACAAAAATAGAGGCAGCGTTTCCTTTACTGGCTCAGCTCTTCCATAACATAATTATAGATTTTAATAACGAAATTCAGGATGTAATAACAGATAAGTTCACTGCTTTGCAGCCTTCTGTTCAGTGGCGTTTCCACGAAGCAGCCCTTAATTACATACAATCGGGTGCCAGAGACAGAAATCTGCCTATTGAACCTATTTTCTTTAGAAATGTATATCCGTTTTATGGAGCTGTAGACATTAGAAACTCAAGCATTCAACGTAATGCAGCAATTAGGAGGGATCTGTATGTACATTTCGAGATTCTTGAAGAAACACTTAATGCTGTGAGGAATACTGTTTCGGCTTGTAAGGAAAGCGATATACCCCTTGAAGCAGCAATTTGGAAATATAAAGATCTTGATGAGCTTTCAGATCGGGAAATCTTAAAAACGGAAGACTATTTGCAGAGACAAATACCAACCTCACTAAATCATCTGCGAGATACACATCCTGAAATAAAAAGCATAATAGATAGATATTTCATGCTTACAAGTGTTAACGGAAAAGTATTTGAAAACAGAGAACGCTACGAAAAAAGCATGCAAATGATAAATGTTGCGGTAACACGCCATCTTGATGAATTTAATACAGAAATTCAGAATATTTATCCAAGCTATTTTGAGAAGTTTAGAACGGATGGTGTTGAATTTGATATTTATCTTGGACAATCTATTGCGCCTAGAATTCCGATGTCTGAAGATTTACTTGGTACATTCCGATTGAAACAGTTGAGGGTATTAGCTGAAATTGCTCAAACAACCAGTAATTTAGGTCCATATTTTTCTTTACCTCTTGAAACAACACAGCTTATTTTCGTTTACGATAAGCCTATTGATGTGAGCTTTAGGATTGATGAACAAAGATTTGATGTGGAGGGTAGTTACAATATTCGTTATCAGATGGTAAAAAAACGGATTGATAAAGCCCATATCAAAGACACATCAGAGCGGTTAACACAGCCTGGTAAAATATCAATTGTGTATTTTAACAGTTCAGAAGCCAGAGAATATCTGGGCTATATAAAAAAGCTGCAGAACGTGGGTTTACTGAACAATGATCTTGAATATTTAGAAATAGAAGAATTACAAGGTGTAGAGGGATTAAAGGCGCTGAGGATAGGAGTAACCTTAAAAAGAATAATTAACTAATATGCGCCCTCTAAAGAAGCTCTTAAGTGCTGTTTTTATTACCTTGTCTATCCCTGCTTTAGGGCAGGCACAGAAACAGGCAGATTCCATTACAGTTGCTATAGCACCCGAGTATAATAGCGTGAGCGGTTTTCACCGGTTTTGGCTGGGCGAAAGTTATCGCAAAATATGGGCAACGCCAGTAAAAGTTCGCATTATAGATCTTCAGAAAGAAAAAGGAGGACTAAAGATCGTTAAACTTGGGGGGGGGATGCAAACCCGCTCTTTACGGTTAGTAGATCCGACGGGCAGAGAGTACGCTTTAAGAACGATACAGAAGTATCCGGAACAGGGCTTGCCTGAAAGTTTAAGGCCAACTATCGCAAAAGACATTGCTCAGGACCAGGTTTCAACTAATCACCCTTTTGCGGCGTTAATTGTTCCTCCTTTGGCAGAAGCGCTTGAGCTTGCCCATTCTAAACCAGAGATCGTATACGTAGCAGATGATCCGGGACTTGGAGAGTATAGAGAAAAATTTGCAAACGCCGCTTATTTATTGGAACCAAGGTCGCCTTTTGAAGAAGAAACCGACAACACAGCTAAAGTACAGCGTAAAATACAGGAAGACAATGATCATACATCAGACCAGAAGCTAACACTTAGGGCCAGATTACTGGATTTTGTTTTGGGAGACTGGGACAGGCATGAAGATAACTGGCGCTGGCTGGCTCAGAAAGAAAAGGGTGAAACCACCTATATTCCTGTTCCCAGAGATAGGGATAAGGTGTTTTATAAAACTTCAGGTGTATTTCCATGGGTTCTTAACCATCAATGGCTCAAATCTCATTTGCAGCCTTATAGTGACAATATCAGAGATGTAAATCATTGGAACTTTAATGAGCGGTACTTTGACAGGTATTTTTTAAACGAGCTTAGCGAACAGGACTGGAAGGATGCTGTTAAGTTTGTTCAGGGAAAACTAACTACTGAACTTATTAATACGTCTTTCAGGCAAATGCCGGATACAATATTTAAGCTTAGTGGTAGTCAGTTAATTGGTCACTTTATATCAAGAAGAGATAAACTGGATACGCTTGCTTTACAGTACTATAAGTTTTTATCCATAAATGTTGACGTACCTACCTCTGATAAAAAAGAGTTTTTTGATGTTAATTACACCGATAACGGAAATGTTGAAGTTACGGTATATAATATCAATAAGGAGGGCAAGAATGGAAGATTGGTATATAAAAGAACATTTGACCCTAATATAACCAAAGAGGTTAGGTTGTTTGGAATGGCAGGTGAAGATGTATTTTCCGTAAGGGGAAAAGAAAACACTAAGATAAAAGTTAGGATGATTGGAGGGAGCGATGCAGATAAGTTCCAGGTTGCACAAGATGTTTCAAATAAGCCCTTCATTTATGATCGTTCTGACGAATCAAATGAATTACCGGATAAAACAAAGACAAAGATGCGCCTTGCAAATGATACCCTGGTAAACAGGTTTGATAAGAATGCGTTCTTATACGATAGGTCCGGGCCGCTTTTTAATTTTAATTATAACATTGATCAGGGTGTACAGATTGGTTTGGGTTACATCATAGAAAAACAAGGCTTTAGAAAGGAGCCATATGCTTCAAAACATGAGTTTTGGGCCAATTACTCTACTGGTAGGAAATCGTTTATTCTAGACTATCTTGGTGATTTTAAAAAGGCCGTAGGTAATAATGATCTTGTAGTACATGCAAATTTGCTGGGACCTAACAACTTAAGTAACTTCTTTGGCATTGGAAACAATTCACAATATCTCGATTTGGATAACGATGATGATGAGGGACCAGATAGAGAAGATGGGATTTCTTATTACAGAAATCGTTACGACTATTTAAATGTAGATGTAAGGCTCAGTAGAAAACTCACCAGGTATTTAAAAATTGAAGGCGGAGTATTGGGATCATTTTATACAAGTACAGCATCTGGAAATGAGGAACGTTTCTTTAATGATTATAATGCCGCCCATCCGGAAGAAGAGATATTTTCAGATAAGTACTACGCCGGTTTTGTAGCGGGATGGACTTACGACAGTCGTGATAATATTGCAAATCCTAAAAAAGGGTTGTACTGGAAAACGTCTTTAACCGCTCAGCAACGGGTTGATAAAACCAACGATCGTTATGGATCTGTAACTACAGAATTCCGTTTCTACATTAATCCTGGGAAATCAGGTTTAGTGTTTGCAAATAGAATAGGAGCAGGGACTGTTGTGGGCGATCCGGCTTTCTTCCAGCACATGCAAATTGGCGGTGTTAATAGTTTAAGAGGTTTTAACAGCAAAAGATTTACGGGGACCACTATGGCTTACCATAACCTTGATATGAGATTAAAGCTGTTTAATTTTACTTCCTATCTGGTTCCCGGAACTGTTGGGATGATTGGTTTTAACGATGTAGGTAGGGTATGGGAAAAAGGAGAGTCATCTGCAAGATGGCACCATGGTTATGGCGGTGGCTTGTATGTGCTCCCTGGCGAAGTACTTTTGATACAGGCAACACTCGGATTCTCGAGAGAGGCAACAATGCCATATTTTTCAATAGGATTTAACTTTTAAAATAAAAAAAGGCCATTAAATTCAAATGGCCTTTTTTATTTTACTCTGCCTCGTGATCAATCAGTATCTTTATTTCATGATCTGAAATGGTAATCAAGCGGTCCTTATATAGGCCACCAATTACCTTCTTAAATGCATTTTTACTGATTTTAAATCGCGCATATATTTCTTCTGGAGTACTTTTGTCGCCTAAAGCAATTACGCCGCCACTTTCTTTTAATTCTTCCAGAACGCTATCCTTTGTATCAAGAATATGACCATAGCCCATTGGTTGCAGACTTAAATCAATCTTGCCTTCAACACGGATCTTCTTGATCCAACCTTTTCTTAGTTCACCTGGATTAAGCACATCAAACAATTCGTTAGTGTACAACAACCCAATATACTTATTATCAACAATTGCATTATATCCAAGATCAGAACGGTCCACAATAAGTAAGCTTACTTCATCACCCTCTTCTAAATCTATATCTTCTTCCTCAACAAAGTTGGTTAACCTGGAAGACGCAACCATACGGTCATTGCTTTCATCAAGAAAAATATAAACTACATGGCGGTCTCCTTTAAACATTGGACGTTTCTGCTCTCTTTTAGGAACGTATATATCCTTATCAAGACCCAAATCCATAAAAGCACCGTCCTCACTGTCATCAACAACAGTTAAATAAGCAAAATCACCCACACAAGCCAATGGCTTTTTGGTAGTACCCATTAACCTGCCATCTTTATGAACATAAACGAATACGGTTATGTTGTCGCCTATTTCGGCATTCTTTGGAACATCATTATAAGGAAGTAATACTTCTTTATCTCCTTCGGTTAAAATAAGGCCGGCTTCTGTTTTGTTTATTATTCTTAAATCGTTGTATTGTCCTATTGCTATCATGGTCACTATGTTGAATCATTTCCGATAAACCAGAAATGATTGTATTTACTTATGAACTGCAAAGGTAGCATTACTGAATGGGTAAATTGCTAAGTGAGCCCGGCTGTATGCAAAAATACTTTTCAATTTCGAGTGCAACATGATAAGGGATGTCTTCCTTTGAGTCTGTGGATATATAACTGTAATTGTCTAATGTATTAATACACTTGCCAATTCTCTTCGGAAGCTCTTTTCTCATAGCCTTATATGCACTATGAGTCAAACTGTTCGTTAACTCAAGAATTTTGAATTTCTTTGGTCCTGTTTTGTCGTGAATCTTTTTAACTGGTATCTGATTTTTACTTGTACTGTTTTTATTTGCAATCTGTTTTTTCATTTTGAACTTTTTGAGTTTTTTTATGAGTTATTTAAGATTGTAGATCTACACTGAAAGTCTATATAGAAAAGAATATATAGTGGTTGAAATATTGAAAAAAAAATTATTTTATTTATTAAGACTCAGAATATAGATTTGAGCATCTGTTCTTGTTTTTAGCAAGTTATAAGCAATTTTACTTCTTAAGCCACTGGTGCAGCAAAGCACAATTTTTTTATCTTCAGGGATCGAATGCAAATGATCATTAAGCTCATATAATGGGAAATTATATCCACCGATATTGTATTCATCAAATTCAAAATCCTCTCGTACATCAATTAAAAACAGAGAAGAATCTTTTTCTTTTAGATATTCAAATGCTTCCAGGTTTATTTCTTCATAGCCATTTTTAGCAGCAGTCGAGGCAACTGATTCATAAACCGACTCAAATTTCTTATCAGAAGTTGAATTAGAGTCAATGGCGTTTACACTTTTTCCTATATTAAGGATCAATGAAGAATTGTCGAGCACATTAAGAATGAGTAATTTACCCGATAGCACTTCGCCAAAACCACAAATTAGTTTGATGGTTTCATTAGCCATATAACTGCCTATTATCCCCGGTAAGCTGCCAATTACGCCACCTTCATCACAATTTGGAACTTCATCAGCAGCCGGCGGTTCAGGAAATAACGCCCTGTAATCCACTCCTCCGTTATAATTAAATACAGATACCTGACCTTCAAATTTAAAGATAGAACCAAATACCAATGGTTTGTTTAAAGCAACGCAGGTATCATTAACCAGATAACGGGTAGGGAAGTTATCAGACCCATCCACTACGAGATCATAATCCTGAATTAACGAATTGGCATTATCCAGTTCAATTTTAAAAGGGTAGGAAACGAGATTAACATGCGGATTAAGTAGCTGCAGCTTATTTACTGAGGTATCTGCTTTACTTTTTCCAATATCAGTAGTATTAAAGAGTATCTGTCTGTGTAAGTTACTTTCATCTACAGTATCATGATCAACAACACCAATTGTGCCTATGCCGGCTGCGGCAAGATAAAGCAACACCGGAGAACCCAGGCCACCGGCTCCAATAACCAATACTTTGGCAGCTTTTAGCTTTTGCTGACCCTCTATACCCAGTTCTGGTAATAGAATCTGTCTGTTATATCTCTTTAATTCAGCGCTATCCATGGTTAATTAGTTTTTTGTTAAACTGACATCCCAATCTTTCCATACCGGTTCATAACCTTGGGAACTAATCATTTGGGCTATCTCTTTTGCGTTGCGCTCGTCAGAAATCTCAAATTGTTCTAACGACTGTGGCTCAACGGCATACCCACCAGGGTTAGTTTTAGAACCTGCACTTATAGATGTGATCCCTAATTTCACAATATTATTCCTAAAAACGATGGATTCACGTGTAGAAATTGATAATTCTACTTCCTCATTATATATTCTATAAGCGCAGATAAGTTGTACCAGCTCTTTGTCGTTCATCACAACTTTAGGCTCCAAGCCGCCACTAAATGGACGTAAACGCGGAAATGAGATGCTGTATTTACTCTGCCAGTACCTTTTTTCAAGATAAGTTAAGTGCATTGCTGTAAAAAAGGAATCTGTTCGCCAATCTTCCAAACCTATAAGCACGCCTAATCCCATTTTATGAATTCCGGCCTGTCCCAATCTATCCGGCGTTTCCAATCTATACTGAAAATTGGATTTTTTCCCCTTTGGGTGATGTTTTTTATAATCATCCTGATGATAAGTTTCCTGATAAACAAGAACCGTATTTAACCCATAGGGTGTAAGTTCTTTATAATCTTCAGTATCCAATGGCTGAACTTCCATCGATATATGAGAAAAGTGAGGCTTAATAAGTTCCAATACTTTTTTAAAATATTCGGTATGCACGGTTTGGTTAGCCTCGCCGGTAACCAGCAACACGTGGTCATATCCCATGTCTTTAATTACGGCGATTTCCTGCATAATTTCCATCGAAGACAGCGTTTTCCTTCTTACCTTATTGTCGTAACTAAATCCGCAATAAGTGCAAATGTTATTGCATTCGTTAGAAAGATAAAGCGGCACATACATTTGAATCGCCTTACCAAAACGCTTAAGGGTTAACTGCTGACTCATCTGTGCCATTTGTTCCAGATATGGAGCCGCTGCGGGCGAAATAAGCGCTTTGAAGTCTTCTAATGTTCTTTGAGAAGAATTTAAGGCACGCTCCACATCAACACTAGTTTTGGCATAAATGCTTTTACTGGTCTCGTCCCAGTTGCAGGATTGGAAGAGGTTGGTGAAGTTAGTCATCTAAAAATGAGGTTAATGGGCTGCTGGCCACAGCATGTAAATTAACAGAACCAAGTTTAGCCTCAAAAGCCATTCTTCCGGCCTCTACGGCGATCTTAAAAGCTCTGGCCATCTGTTCAGGATGTTGTGAAACTGCAATGGCAGTGTTCACCAAAACCGCGTCAGCACCAATTTCCATAGCCTTTGCAGCATCAGAAGGAGCACCAATTCCGGCGTCAATAATTACAGGAACATTACTTTGGCTGATGATGATTTCTAAAAAGTCTATTGTCTTTAAGCCCTTATTACTGCCAATAGGAGAGCCCAAAGGCATTACAGCCGATGTCCCAGCATCTTCCAATCGCTTACACAAAACCGGGTCGGCATGTATGTAGGGAAGTACAATAAAGCCCAGTTTTGCCAGTTCCTCTGTGGCTATTAGTGTTTCGATTGGGTCGGGCATTAAATATTTAGGATCTGGATGAATCTCAAGCTTAATCCAGTTGGTTTCTAACGATTCTCTGGCCATTTGAGCCGCAAAAACTGCCTCTTTTGCATTGCGGACACCAGAAGTGTTAGGTAAAAGGTTAATATGAGGATGATTTAGATGTATTAAAATATCATCGTCATTATCTTTCAGATCAACTCTTTTTAAAGCCACAGTTACTAGCTCCGATTCCGAAGCAAGCAATGCTTTTTCCATTTCAGTAGCTGAACTGAACTTTCCGGTTCCCGTAAACAAACGGGATTTAAATGTTTTGTCTGCTATTTTTAACATAATAGTTAGTTATTAATGGGGTTTAAAACCTTTAGCGCACTGTACATTTGTGCAAGCTCAGCGGCAGGATCATTTGCATTGGTTAGTGCACCAGATAATGCCACACCATGAACCCCAGTTGTCATAATCAAAGAAATATCATTCAATTCTATACCTCCAATTGCAATAATAGGAGTGGTGATGCCAGCTATAGAAACCTGTTTCATAATCGCTTCATATCCTTCTAAACCAATTATAGGGCTTAAATTTTGTTTGGTATTGGTAAACCGATAAGGGCCTAATCCTATATAGTCAGCTCCCTCGGCAACCCTTTGTTTAACATGCTCAAAAGTGTTTGCCGTACCACCAATAATCATTTGCCCACCTACAATACTTCTTGCTTCTGCAATTGGCATGTCGGTTAAACCTAAATGCAACCCATAAGCGCCAGCTTTTAGGGCAATTAACGGATGATCATTTACAATTAACCTTGCTCCATAAGCTTTGCAAAGTGCATTGGCCTTAATAGCCAGTTCGAGAATTACATTCTCAGGCTTGTTTTTAACCCTCAGTTGTATCCACTTTGCACCCGCAATAAGTGTTTTATTAATAGCATCTAAGTGACTGATGTTTTCAGTTTCCTGTGATATGTAGTGTAGTTTATCAATCATAATGAATGGTACCCAAGTAGGGTATTGTTACTGTTTAAGAATTTTTCGATATATAATTTAGCATTGCCGCAAGCTTGTTTTAAAGGATAACCAAGTGCAACATTTGCAGCAATCGCTGCCGATAAAACACAGCCAGAGCCGTGTTTTTGATGAATTTGATCAACCCCCGAGCTAAACTCATAAGTATCATCCTGCTCATATAGATAATCAGTGCCGGGTGCAGCAATGCTATGTCCTCCTTTTAATAAAACCGCGCAGTATTGTGCCCAAAGCTTAGCGGTATGGCTTACATCCATTGCCTCAGCACCTAAACTTAGCATTTCATTGTAGTTCGGAGTAATCAAGTCTATCTGTTCAAGTACAGGCGATAATATTTCCATCCCATTCGCCCAGTCGTGAAATTCATAACCGGAGCTTGCCTTTAATACCGGGTCTACAATGATCTTTAAATCAGAATCTTTAGCTCTTAGGAAACTGACCACCTCTCGCAAAACAGAGACATCTTTTATCAGTCCTATTTTACAAGCCGACACCTTAAACCGAGCCATTAAAGGCTCCAGCTGTGCAATGATTTGAAGTGAATCCAACCAGTTGTTCTTTAAAAATTCGCTATCGGTTTGCACTGTCAGTGCACTGCAGATGCCAAAGCCATAAACATGGTGTTGCTCAAAACACTTTACATCGGCCAAAACACCGGCACCTGCACTGGGGTCAAATCCCGCAATACTAATTGCATATGGTCTGTTTGCTATCATCTTTCCTGTATACGTTTAAAATTACTGATCGCTTTAGAAGGGTCATTCCAAATAAATCCAAGTACGGCCACTCCATCAAAACCCATTAAACTGAGCGCTTCGGCATTTTTATCATCAATTCCACCCAGCGCAATCAGTTTTGTGTTGTTTAAACGCTGTGGTAAACTAAAGTCCCGATTAAGCACACCAGCATACCCTGGTTTGGATATGCTGTTAAACACCGGCCCAAAAAAAGTATAGTCGAATTCTTGCAAATTATTAATATCCTCAAGCTGATGGATAGATGTACTCAATACAGTGTCATTAAAGTTAAGCATCGTTTTAGCCTCCTGTAATTGTTTCCTATGCGCCTCCTTGTAATGCAGCCTGTTAATCCCAAAGTCGCCTGCAAGCTCATGATAATCATGTAATGCAATCCTGCTATGATATGCCTCATCTATTTCAGAAATCAGCTGATTATAGTGCGCTCTTGTATATGAATCTTTTCTTAAGTGAAATATATCTAATCCACTTTCAAATAGTTGATTAATTATATTTGATTCATTGTCAACCATACAAGGATTTGCAATAACAATTACGTTCATCTACAAATAGATTTCGCTGCCTTTCTCTGTAAATTCTTTCGATTTTTCTGCCATCCCTTTTGCCAGTGCATCTTGTTCATCAACTCCCTGCTTTGCGGCATACTCCCTAACATCCTGAGTGATCTTCATCGAGCAGAAGTTAGGCCCGCACATCGAGCAGAAGTGGGCGATCTTTGCTCCGTCAGCAGGTAAAGTTTCATCATGAAATTCCTTTGCCGTATCCGGATCAAGAGAAAGATTAAACTGATCTTCCCATCTAAATTCAAATCTTGCCTTACTTAAAGCGTTATCTCTGTACTGCGCACCAGGATGGCCTTTTGCTAAATCGGCAGCATGAGCGGCAATTTTATAGGTAATCACACCATCTTTAACGTCCTTCTTATTTGGTAATCCGAGATGCTCTTTTGGGGTAACATAACACAACATTGCAGTCCCAAACCAACCTATCATGGCAGCACCGATGGCTGATGTGATGTGATCATAACCCGGAGCAATATCAGTAGTTAGGGGGCCTAATGTATAGAACGGAGCTTCAGAACAATGTTCCAGTTGCTTCTCCATGTTTTCTTTAATCAGGTGCATCGGTACATGACCAGGACCTTCAATTATAGTTTGTACATCGTGCTTCCAGGCAATTTTGGTTAGTTCACCAAGCGTTTCCAATTCAGCAAACTGAGCTTCATCGTTAGCATCGGCTATACAACCGGGCCTTAAACCATCGCCTAAAGAAAAGGACACATCGTATGCCTTCATGATCTCGCAGATTTCCTCAAAATGAGTATAAAGAAAGCTTTCTTTATGATGTGCAAGGCACCATTTAGCCATAATGGATCCGCCCCTTGATACAATTCCGGTTACCCTTTTTGCCGTAAGCGGGATGTAGCGCAATAACACACCAGCATGTATAGTAAAGTAATCTACACCTTGTTCGGCCTGTTCAATTAAAGTATCCCTAAACAGCTCCCAGGTCAAATCTTCGGCTTTTCCATTAACTTTTTCTAAGGCCTGATATATTGGAACTGTTCCAATTGGAACCGGAGAATTACGAATAATCCATTCGCGTGTTTCGTGGATGTTTTTTCCGGTTGATAAGTCCATTATCGTATCTGCACCCCATCGGCATGCCCATACTGCCTTTTCAACTTCTTCTTCAATAGAAGAGGTTACGGCCGAATTACCGATGTTGGCGTTGATTTTAACCAGGAAATTACGGCCAATAATCATTGGCTCTAATTCAGGATGGTTAATGTTACAAGGAATTACCGCCCTGCCCGAAGCCACTTCCTGACGAACAAACTCTGGGGTAATGTATCCCTCTGGGGTATTTGCGCCAAAGCTATGACCTTTATGCTGATGACTCATTACAGCGTATTGTGCACCCAGTTGCTCATTTAAAAGATCTATTCTTTGGTTTTCTCTAATAGCAATGTATTCCATTTCGGCAGTAATGATGCCTTTTTTTGCGTAATGCATTTGAGAAACATTAGCGCCATTTTTTGCCTTGTAAGGTTTGTTGATATAAGCAAAACGCAACGAATCCAATTTGCTGTCGGCCAGGCGCTGCTGACCATAATCAGAAGAAATGTGATCTAACTGCTCAACATCTTGTCTGTTAGTAATCCATTTTTCTCTTAATCTAGGCAGACCTTCTCTTACATCAATATGTGCATTTGGATCGGTATAGGGGCCGCTGGTGTCATAAATTGTTACCGGAGGGTTTGGTTCTGTTAAACCGAAGCCATTGTGGATTTTGGTATCGCTTAAGCTGATCTCGCGCATGGCAACTTCAATATCGTGCAATTGTCCTTTTACAAAAATCTTACGTGAGGCAGGGAAGGGACTACGGCTGATCACTTCTTCGGTTGGAGTTTTTTCACTTTTCATAAATACTTTAATTTATAATGAAGGATTGATTTAATACATGATTGGGGCATTAACCACCCTGGGTGGCTTTAATTAGGATTACCTGATCGCCATGTTTTAGCTCATGTTCGGCCCAGGCAGACTTAGAAATAATGGTTTGATTGATGGCTACAGCGATACCTTTAGCCTGAACGTTAATAACAGACAGCATTTGTTCTACAGAACAAGGGTTGTTAAATTGGTAATTTTGTTGATTTACAGTTATTTCCATCTTTAGCTAATTTGGAAAAACTATAGAGATTGCCCATAACGGGACGAAAAGATAGCAATAGATTTGCTTCTACTTTTCCCTTCGGCAGTACTAACTGCATCAGGTTCAAAGGGTATATCTCAGCGCAAGGCACCCCTAAAGTTTTTTGTAAAGCTATGTTATTTTTTGGAAAAACAAATAGGAGAATCCTAAGTAAATTATCTATGCTAATTCTATCTGTATGCTTCAGTTATGGTTGAACCCTTCTTCTGCCGTGCTTCGAGGATGCATCTGAGGTATTTCAAATCATCCTCGAAGAATCCTCGAAGCAGCGTAAAGGAAGCACCAGGGAACGGGTGTGTTTAATTTTCAATATTGCACATATAGAAATAATCTGATCAACTTGCTAAATAGTTTTTTCAGCTCCAATTTGAATTGTTTACATTTGTAGCCTATTAATTACGACTAGCTGCATTTTAGGGTGATTAATTTTATTTTTTTTCATCTCAAATTAATGATTTCAAATAGTAAACATCGGTTTTTCTTAAGCCTTTTCTTTTTCATTTCAGGATTTAGCTTTGCTACCTGGGCCTCAAGAATTCCCACGATTAAAACCGCTTTTGGATTTAATGAAGCAGAATTAGGAAGTATTCTATTGGCAATGCCGGTCGGTTCTTTAATCGGGCTACCTATTTCAGGGTGGTTAGTTTCCAAATACAATAGTCGTGTACCGTTAACAGTTGGCTATGCATTAAATGCGCTTTCACTGGCGCTGATAGGAATTGCACACAATACATTTAGTCTTGTTTTTGCAATTTGTGTATTCGCTTTTACTACCAGAATATTTAATATTTCAGTAAATACGCAAACACTAACACTACAAAAGAGATTTGAGAAAAAGATAATAGGATCATTCCATGGATTTTGGAGTATAGGAGGGATAGCAGGAATTGCCTTGTCTACACTTTTACTGACCTTAAATGTTACGCTGGCAGTACACTTTTCTATAGTTGCCGTGTTGATGTTACTGGTAACCTTATACTCATACCAGTTTTTATTAAAAGGAGATAAGTCCGAAACGGGTAACAAGTTGATTTTGAGTAAGCCAGACCCGTATATCTTTTACCTTGGTATAGTTGTGTTTTTATGCGCAATATGCGAAGGAGGGATGTTCGACTGGAGTGGGATTTACTTTCAGGAAGTATTAAATGCGCCGATATTTACTTATGGATACCTGATCTTTATGACATTTATGGCAACATCCAGATTCTTGTCTGATATTATCATCGTAAGATTTGGTATGCCAAAAACATATATCATGAGTGCTGTTTTTATTGTATCAGGAATTTCCCTCGCCATTATCTTTCCAACATTCTGGACAGCTATGATTGGTTTTTCATTAGTAGGCTTTGGAACAGCGTCAATAATACCAATGTCGTATGCGCTGGCAGGTGCTTCAAAGAAGTACTCACCGGGGATGGCCATATCCATTATAGCTACTTATTCGATAACCGGAATGCTGTTAGGACCTCCATTAATTGGATATCTGGCTCATGCGTTTAATTTAAGAGTATCCTTTGTAATCTTCGGATTATGTGGACTATTATTAGTTCCCATTACCAAAATGTTTTTTAAACACCAAAGGATAGCTCTAGATATTAAACCATAAATTAAGCCTTTTGAATGGCGTCATTTGCATCATCAGCAGTGTTTTTGATTGCTGATTTCGCTTTTTCTAATTCAGTATCTCTAAATTCTTTAAACTCTTGAGATACTGAGTTCACCTTAGTCTTAACGTTGTCTACAACCTGATTTTTTAGTCCTCCAAGACTTTGTTTTCCATTATTGATATTATCCTTAATGGAATGGAAACCATCTTTTACATTATCTGCAAGGTCTAGCGCTTTATCAGATATTCTTTCTCTTGTTCTTTTTCCACTGTCAGGAGCAAATAGTACTCCTATAACAGCACCTACCGCTAAACCAGCTAATAATCCAACTATTGCTCCAGATTTGTCAGTTGGCATAGTCGGGAAATTGGACAAACGGCTAGATATTAATTTTTTATAATTCATAATAGATGTTTTTTACTTAATCACTAACACATTTCGTACCAGATTGTTTTAAGCTTTTTGCCTTAAAGCTTCCGTCATGCTGAATTTATTTCAGCATCTCGCGCCAGCAAGGTTTCCTTTCTCTTGAGAGATCCTGAAACAAGTTCAGGATGACGATTCGCATTATATTACCACAGTCGCTTTAAAAGCACCCTATCTAGTAATTTATTATATTTAGGATAAATATGAAAAGATTCTGTTTCTCCCTGATTTTATTCCTTGTCATTAATTTAGGTGCAATCAGGTCTCAGTCTATTAATCCCGATAGTACAGAACAAGTTTTTACGGAGTTGATAAAACTTAAGAAGCAACTTGTTTTGCAGGCGAAAACTGCTACGGATGCGGTGCCTGTAATTAGTCGTATGCTTGAGCTTGGAATGTGGGAAACAGCTGATAGTTTGATTAAATATTCAAGTCATAATAGCATAGATTACCAGTTACTTAAATGCAATTACCTAATCTTAAATAATAAATACAAAGAGGCTGAAATTATAATGTCTCAGGTACTAAAACAAGAACGGAAAAATGAAAAAGCACTCCTCATAAAAGGCTTTTTGGAGATACAGGCATGGCGTTTAGTAAAGGCTGAAAATACAGCAAAGCAAGTGCTTCAAAGTAATCCGGATAGCGAAGATGCAGCACTTTTACTTGGCAGGGTTAAGCTGCTTAAAAAGGAATACGAAACGGCTTTGCAGATTGCAAAAGAGATACAGCAGAGAAATCCAAAAAGTGCTAAAGCCTATCTGTTGGAAGCCGATGTTTATTTTTGGGATCAGCATCCTGAAAAGGCCGAACAACTGTTAATTAAATCACTTGAATTGGATCCTTTCAATGCAGATGCAAGATTCAGTTACGGTTATGCAATATGGAGAAGGGTAGATGCAACACAGTTAAATGCCATGGCTGCCCAGTGGGAACTGGCACTGGCAATTAATCCGCTTCATTATCAAACTCACTGGCATTGGGGCAATGGGCATACCAATTTAACCTATGCAGATTATGCAGAAGCCAATGATGAAGAGGTGAGAAAAGCACTTTTAAGGGCCGATCAGCGAATAAAAAGCAATGATGTGCAAGGCGCAATAGAGATTACCAGGGCGGTAGAAAATCAATACAGCAATTCTGTTTTGCCGTTAATGTACAGGGCATCGATTTATTATAGCGCATTTGATCTGGATAGAGGCATGCGGCTCGACTCTGCCGAGCATATTTTTAAATCTATTTTGCTTAGAAAAAAGCACTATGGTCCGGCCCACAATGGCTTGTCGGCAGTTATTAAATCGAAAAGGATTCCATATCTTGATGCCTTCGACGCCATCACTAAAGCGCTGGATAATACCAAAATCAGGGATATGAAGAATTTTACCAAAGTGTTTTCTGATGTAAGCTATTATCCGGGAGAAACTGCAAAAGCAATGGTTTGGAACCAGCTATATTCATCAGTAGTTTACTTTCCTTTTTTATCTAAACAAGGCAATACTTTTAAAATACCTCCATTGCATCAGGATTTAGCGGTTACTATGGACGCTCCGGCTTTTAGGTACATGACTACATTTGATAACAGGCAGTGGATGGATATAAGAGGCGTAGGGAGTGGAGCCGCAGGGATAGAATATGTAGAGCGTGGGGCTTTTATGGAGCGAAATGTGGTGTTGCATGAGTATGTGCATTTGTTTCATGGGGCCGTATTAACCGATGCTGAAAACAGGAAAATAAGAGCGCTATACTACGATGCGATGAAACAAAAGCGTACGCTCGATTATTACTCCCAAAACAATGAAAGCGAGTATTTTGCGCAGACTTATCCGGCGTATTTTGAGCCAGTAAAAGTACACCCACTTGATTTTAAATCTATGAATACAAGCGCCGATTTAAAATCAAAGGATCCTGATATGTATAGTTTTCTGGATAAATTGGTTTCAAAGGAAAAGGCCTATTTGGCTGGCGATAAAAAAGCTATGGCCAGCAATTGGGCTGAGGTTTATGTGAACCTGGCAAGTCGGGCAGGTAATTCAAAACTTGCAGTGGCCTATCTGGATACAGCTTTGACTTATGATGCTAAGTATCTTCCGGCATTTCTTAGTATTGCCCACCTCAAAATCTATAACAAAGATTTTAGCGGAGCTGAGCAATGGCTGGTAAAAGCTAAAAGTATTGATATCGTTTATGCACCTATTTATGCAATGTATGCAGATCTGGTTGCAGCTAAATATGCTGCACGACAAATCAATCAGGAAGAATCTGTTAAACAGCAGGCAGGTTATTTGCAGCAATCTATTACTCTTGAAGACGATTATCAGGAGCTGGCAAAGGATAATTTGTTGCTTAGGGAGATGTACAGGAAAAACGCTAAGTTAAAAGAAGCGATTGAGGCGGCCGATCTGTATATTAAAACAGGAGCCACGGTGTCTACCTATTTAAGAGATAGAATAGATGATGCTATTGCATTTTCTGCATTTTTAAGGGCAACGTTGGGTGATACACAGCAAGTTGCTGTTTTGAAAAAGCTGGTTGAGCAGAAACCTCAGAATTTTGAACTTAGAAATATGTACGCCGATGCTTTGGCCGAAAACAAGCAATACAAACCAGCTATTGCTACATTAAAAGAAGCCCAAAGGATTTTGACCGCTTCAGGAAATGGAAGACCAGATTATAATTTAAGGATAGCAGAATTCTACAATGAATTGAAATACAAGGATAGTACTGATTTTTATTTGCAACCATTTTTATCGGGTAAGTTATATGTAAAAGGGCCTGATCAGTTAAGGTACATAAGGCTGTTGGTTCAAAAAGGCTATAAAATAAAGGCATCAGAGCTATTAAAAAAGGCTAACAGATCTGGTGACAATATTTATGCTTCAGATTATTTATACACTTCTGCAAAATTGCTGCAAGCTAATCGCCGCAAAACGGAAAGTATGGCGTTGTATGAAAAGGCAATTCAATTAAACCCATATCATTTTGCTGCCTATCAAGAATTAATTGATTACGCTAAAGCTAAAAAACAAGTTAAGAGGATCAGTGAGTTACAGTTAAAAATGAAAAAAAATAACCTTAGGTAAGTCAAAATTAAAGGTGAAATTTTTTTACTAAAAATAGACTAATTAACCTATTTTATTATCTACTTTTGTAGTGTGTATTTTTTACACTAACCTATAGTAGATTATGAAGAAAAGTTTGCTTGCTTTAACCCTTGGAGGCCTTGGAATCGGGATCACAGAATTTGTGATGATGGGCCTATTGCCAGACATCGCGAAAGATTTACATATTACCATCCCTCAGGCCGGGCATCTTATTTCTGCTTATGCTTTAGGAGTTGTAATTGGCGCACCTTTATTAGTAGTTATTGCGGGGAGCTATCCTCCCAAAAAAATACTAATGGTTTTAATGCTCATGTTTACAGGTTTTAATGCCTTTTCGGCATTTGCACCAGACTATAATACCATGTTTGCCGCTCGTTTGCTGGCAGGTTTACCACACGGAGCATTCTTTGGAGTAGGTTCTGTGGTAGCAAGCAGAATAGCAGAAAAGGGTAAGGAAGCGCAATCTGTGTCGCTAATGTTTGCCGGATTAACTATAGCAAACGTAATAGGGGTGCCTCTGGGTACTTATATTGGCCATAACTACTCATGGAGGTACACTTTTGTAATCATTGTTATTGTAGGTATAGTTACTTTATTGAGTTTAAAATCATGGATGCCAGCACTTCCAGCTACTAAAAATCGTGATTTGGGTAAAGAGCTTAACTTCTTTAAACTTCCTGAATCATGGTTAATCATTTTAATGATTGCAATTGGTACAGGTGGGTTATTTTCGTGGTATAGCTACATTGCTCCATTGCTTACCGAAGTTTCAGGATTCTCTGCCAATTCAATCACGTATATCTTGGTTGTAGCAGGATTAGGGATGTTGGTAGGTAACTTTATTGGAGGTAAACTGGCTGATAAAATATCGCCTGCAAAGGCAACTATAACCTTACTGATTGCAATGTCAATTAGCCTTTTAATTGTACATTATGTATCAGGAAACCAGGTGTTAGCTGTAATAATGACATTTGTGACTGGTGCAATTGCTTTTGCAGCGGCATCACCAATTCAGATGCTGATGATCAATACTGCCAAAGGTTCAGAAATGCTCGCTGCTTCTGTTAGTCAGGCCAGCTTTAACATAGGTAATGCGCTTGGTGCATTTTTAGGCGGTTTGCCACTTGCCGCAGGTTATGATTATACTTCTCCGGTTTCTGTGGGTTCAATAATGGCTTTAACAGGTGCTGCGTTTGCATGGGTACTTATTGCAAGAAGCAGAAGAGTTGCTAAACTGAATTACGCATAAAAGTTCTAGCTTAGTGTCGTGAAAGACATTATCCCAGTCCATAAACTCTATGAGCGCTCTTCGGCGGGAATGGAGGTTATTTATTTTGACAACGTTCAAGAACGTGCTTCGATTTTAAGCGCACACCGCGACGATCATTATATTTTTTTATATCAGGAAAAGGGAGAAAGCAATTTCATGCTTGATTTTAAGTCTCTTTTGGTTAATGACCGTGCCATACTATATGTACTACCAGGGCAGGTGCATCACAGCATAAATAGTAAAAATGTTTCGGGTTGGTTTTTGGCAATTGATACCCTATTGGTTAATGAAGAGTACAGAACTGTTTTTGAACAGTACATTATAAGCAATGGACCCATATCACTGGATGATGCTAAAGCAGAAAAATTTAAGCAATGCCTGAAATTGCTTCATGAAAGGTTTTTGCTTATTGAAGAGCCGTTGAGCAGGGCAATAGCCCATTCTCTTGCACAATCTTATATCGGTATGGTTGCCGAAGCTTATCTTTCACAAACTCAATTTGGGCAAAAGCAAAATACCAGACCGGTGCAAATCAATAGTCAATTCAGGAGTTTGCTGCTGGCAAATTTTAAAACGATTAAAGGCCCTTCTGAATACGCAGAGAAATTAAATATTTCCCTTACTTATTTAAATGAAGTGGTTAAAGGGCTCACAGGCTTTCCGGTTAGTTACTGGATTCATAATGAGATTGTACTCGAAGCAAAGCGGTTGCTATATTATACCGATCTAACGGTAAAAGAAATCTCATTTGAATTGGGATTCTCAGATCATACTTATTTTTCCAGATTGTTTACTAAGTTTGCCGGCACTTCTGCCGGAGCCTTTAGGGCTATATACCGCAAATAGTCCAATACTTACCTTTCTTTCTTCATTGCAAAGTGAACGTTTTTAATGTTGTTTTGTAACATCAAAACAAGGAATTATGAATTTAATAAAAAGAAAGGCGCTTGTAATATTTGAAAAACAATTTGGCAAAACAGGACATGTTCTGGATGTTCGTGCATGGAATCCTTCAACGTTTTATGAAATAGATCTGCACTTGCCAGGGGTAGATATGAGCAAGTGGCAAAGCGTACAGCACATGAAATGTAAGGTTTCCGATGGGGTTTACAGAGACTATACACCTGCGCATTGGGATGAGGATACACAAACCTGTACATTGTATGTTGATGCAGCACACGACGGTAGCGGAAGTAAATGGGCTGCCAGCTTAAAACCAAAGGACGAGATAATGTATCTTGGAATTTCAAGTACTTTTACAAAGCCAGTTCCTTCTGCTTCGTTAACCTGCCTTGGCGATAGTTCTGCAATAGGGCATTTTTTGGCTTTAGAGCAATTGGCTGGTAAGGGAAATGTATCTGGAGCTGTAGTAATCAAGGAAGAAGAACACCGTAAAGCATTTATGTCGTACTTCGATTCTACATTGGAGGCTATCCCTCAAAAAGTGAGTAGCAATATCAATAATTTGCAGGAATGGTTACAGGAACAAAATCTTGATGGTGGCGCGGTATACTTAGCCGGCAATGTTCCTATGGTTGTTGAGCTCAGAAAAATAATTAAAGCATTACCAGGTTTTAATGGACGTGTTAAAGTTCAGGGTTTTTGGTGGTAAAATTTTATCTTTGCCATCAGGAATAAAGAAGGAATAATGAGTAGTGCACCGCTGGAAAGAATCCAAAACGAAATAGAGCCATTAAGGCAGCAGATAATCAATCATAAAGTTTATTCAGTTATCAATGATCTTGAAGATCTGAGGATCTTTATGCAATACCATGTGTACGCAGTTTGGGATTTCATGTCGCTGTTAAAATCGCTTCAAATTAACCTTACCTGTACCACTATTCCCTGGTTTCCGGTTGGATCGGCAAACAACAGGTATTTAATTAATGAGATCGTTGCCGGAGAAGAATCTGATGTGGATAGTAAAGGTGAAAGGAAAAGTCACTTTGAAATGTACCTTGAGGCAATGCAGCAATGCGGAGCAGATATCAATCAGATTGATCAGTTTGTAAACGCATTGAAAACAACAGGTGATTTGAATAAGGCTTATGAGTTGTCTGATACTCCAGATGAGGCACGAAGCTTTGTGAACTTTACTTTTAAAATTATCAACAGCAATCAGCCGCATTTGCAGGCAAGCACGTTTACGTTTGGCAGAGAAGATTTGATACCTAATATGTTCCTGACTATAGTAAACGACCTGAACAAGAAATTCCCTGATCAGATCTCTTTATTTAAGTACTATCTGGATAGGCACATCGAGGTGGATGGAGATCATCATAGTCACCTTGCGCTAGAAATGACTTCAGATCTATGCGGTAATAGCGATGAATACTGGAAGGCCGCAGAACAAGCTACAATAGAATCGCTTAAAAAGCGGATTGAACTATGGGATGGCGCTTACAACAAAATTGTATTCGCCACTACAACAGCATAAATTATTTCATCAGATCAAAGAATTTTGGTAAATCCTTTTCATTGCTTGAATAAAACGTCAGTTTTTTAGCTGTATCGTAAAGGTATAGCGATGGATATTGTTTAGGGTGAAACAAGGGAATAAACACATGATCGCGATCTTGTAGTATCGTAACATTCTTTAGTGCCTGTAATGGCTTACCATAATTGGTAAAAAAGTAATCTATAGAACGTTGCTCATCCTGCGTAATCATATAAATATTAACGTTCTTTAGCTCTTTAGTTCTTTTAGACATGTTTGCAGCCGTTCTTTGGCAGTGTTCGCAAGTAGCGTCAAAGAACATCAATAAAGCTTTTTTCCCTTTTGCTATCTGACTTGTAGAATAAGCATTGCCATCAGTTTTATAGAAAACCGCAGTAGGCAACACACTACCCGGCAAAAGCGCCTGGCTAAAAGCAATTGTAGAAAATGCACAAAGGATTAAAGAGAATATTATTTTTTTCATAGAATGTTCTTAATAAAAGAAAGCGCTAATATCATATTCTTTATAATAATTATCGTCATTTAAAACCTAATTTTTACAATAGAACATTGGGCTGTGGATAAGGACTGTTGCCCTAAGTACTTGCAAATGGTTGGTTTGTGCAACAATAAGATGATAAAAGGTTAGCCTTAATTGTATATAAAAACTTTTCTCTAAGTTTGTTTACATACAAATGAGCAAGGAATGAAAGTTGAAAGTTTAGAGCCGGCATCGCTTTGGAATAATTTTATCAGTTTAAATGCAATACCCCGTGCATCAAAGAAGGAGCAAAGGGTAATACAGTTTATGGTTGACTTTGGTAAAAACCTTGGACTACAAACAATTCAGGATCGTACTGGAAATGTAATTATAAAGAAGCCGGCAACCACTGGTATGGAAAGCAGACAAACTGTAATTCTGCAGTCGCATCTTGATATGGTTCATCAAAAGAATGGCGATACAATCTTTAATTTTGATACTCAGGGGATAGAAATGTATGTAGATGGCGATTGGGTTAAAGCTAAGGGTACTACCCTGGGCGCCGATAACGGTATTGGCGTTGCCACCATTATGAGCATTTTAGCTTCATCAGATATTGCTCATCCTTCTATTGAAGCTTTATTTACAATAGATGAAGAAACCGGGATGACGGGGGCAAAGGAGCTTGATCCGTCTAATCTCTCAGGAACTATTTTGCTGAACCTTGATACAGAAGAAGATGATGAGCTTACCATCGGCTGTGCCGGCGGTATAGATACAAATACGATATATACTTATAAACAAAAACAGGTTGCAGACAGCAGCATTGCTTTTGAGATCTCTATAAAAGGTTTACTAGGCGGCCACTCCGGTATGGATATCCATAAAGGCAGGGCCAACGCGAATAAATTGATGAACCGGTTACTTTATGAGGCAAATAAGGAACTTGGTATTCAGTTGAGTTCGGTAGATGGCGGAAGCCTAAGAAATGCCATTCCAAGAGAATCTAAAGCTGTGGTTGTGGTAACACCTGCTCAAAAAGAAAAGTTTAATTCCTTTATAAAAAGTTTTACAGCTATTGTTGAGGCAGAATTTCATGCCATAGAACCTTCTTTATTGATTTCTGCCGTTGAAACCCAATTGCCTAAGTTTGCAATGGACGAAGCAGATTTTACCAAGATCGTGAATGCAGTTTACTCTCTTCCAAACGGTGTTTTTAGGATGAGCCCTGATATTGCTGACCTGGTGGAAGCCTCTTCTAACCTGGCCAGAGTGATTATTGGAAACGGAGAGTTTGTGACCCAATCATTGCAACGCAGTAGTGTTGAAAGCACTAAACGAGATGTTGCAATTGCCGTTGGTGCATCTCTGGAAATTATTGGATGCGATGTTTCACGCAGTGGCGATTATCCGGGTTGGAAACCTAATCCCGATTCCAGTATTTTAGAATTGATGGCTGATCTATATAGATCCAGTTTTAATTCCGAACCTAATGTTAATGCCTGCCACGCTGGTTTAGAGTGCGGTATTTTGGGTGGCCACCTGCCGGGAATGGATATGATCTCCTTTGGACCAACAATTCATGGTGCACATTCGCCCGATGAAAAGGTACAGGTATCTTCAGTACAAAAATTCTGGGGCTATTTGCTAAAAGTACTTCAACAAATTCCACTTAAAAATAACTAAATACTATTCTACGTTTGTTCCTATTATGAAAGTTTACATATACGCATTTTTAATCCTTATTGTATTTTCTTTATACCAATGTCAGAGTTATAAAAAGGTTTCTACAACAAAAGCTACTTCCGATAAACCCATCGACTTTAACACATCACCGGTGGTTCCTGCTGATGAATCCATAAGTAAAATGGTTATAGAAGATGGTTTTGAGGTAGAACTTATTGCAGCCGAGCCAATAGTAACAACACCTGTGGCAATGAGCTTTGATCAGAAAGGGCGTATGTGGGTAGTAGAAATGAATGGATATATGCCTGATACATTGGGTACCGGAGAAGATAAGCCATCGGGTAAGATCATTATTCTGGAAGATAAAAATAAAGATGGTGTTGCAGACGAGCGTAAACTAGTAATCGACTCATTGGTGCTGCCAAGGGCAATTTGTTTAATTGAAGATGGTATTCTGGTGGCTGAACCGCCAAACTTATGGTACTATGAACTTAAAAATGATAAGCCAGTAAAAAGGACGCTTGTCGATAGTAAATACGCGGTAGATGGTAATGTGGAGCATCAGCCAAATGGCTTGTTAAGAGCCCTTGACAATTGGATTTACAATGCAAAATCAAGTAAACGATATAGAAAACAAGGCGATAAATGGTTGATTGAGGATACTCATTTTAGAGGTCAGTGGGGAGTAAGTCAGGATAATTATGGCAGGTTATACTATAATGATAATTCGACGAACTTGTTGGGCGATTATTTTAGTCCCGGTTTTGGTGCCTCAAATAAAAATCAAAGAGGAGTGGATGGCTTTTCTGAAAGAACAGTACCAAACAACCGTGTATATCCAATTAGACCAACCCCGGGCGTAAACAGAGGTTATTCTCCAGGAACATTAGATGACAGCTTAAGATTAAGAAACTTTACAGCAGCTTGCGGTCCGTTGATTTACCGGGGAGATCTGTTTGGCAGTGCTTATGATTTTAATGCTTTTGTAGCAGAACCCTCGGCTAACTTAATTAAGAGGAATATTTTAAAAGAAACCGGATATGTAGTAAAAGGGGAGCAGGCATATAAAGATAAGGAGTTCCTGGCCAGTGTTGATGAAAGATTCAGACCGGTTAGCTTATACAATGGCCCTGATGGGGCATTATATGTTGTAGACATGTATAGAGGCATTATTCAGCATAAAACCTATGTTACGCCATATTTATCAGGTCAGATTAAAGCGAGAAACCTCACATTGCCATTGGCATGTGGCCGAATCTATAAAATTGTTCCAAAAGGTAAAAAGGCCGTTGCTACAAGCATTCCTAATGATCCTGAAAAATTGATAGCATTATTGGGAAGTACTAACGGTTATTTACGGGATATGGCTCAGCAAACGCTGATAGATGGAAAATACAAGCAAGCAATCCCTCATTTAAAAGCAGTTTTAAAACAAACGACAAATCCATTACAGGTGATTCATGCGTTATGGACGTTGGAAGGGCTTAATGCATTAGAAACAAATGAAGTGCTGGCCTTATTGAAAAGTACAGAATGGCCAATCCGTATGCAGGCGTTAACAGTGCTGCCGTCGGTAATTAACTCATCGTCTTATGCTAGCTATGTGAAAGCATTAGATGAATTAATTGATAGTAACGACGAATTGGCTGCTCCTTATGTGGCATTTGTATCAAAATATATTAAACCATTTAATGAACAAGCCGCTGATAACATGTTGGTAAATCTGACTAAAAAGTATCCGAATAACAGTTTTGTTTCTGATGCTGTGATCAGCAATTTAGCTTATCGCGAAGAGTCGTTTAAAGAAACAATAGCCAAGTTTGAACCCGATACCAATTTGAAAATAAATAAACAGTTACAGAAAGTAATTACCGCTTATAATAACACTAAAAAGAACCGTGATCCGGATGCGCTTGCCAAAGAATATCCAAAAGGATCGGCACTGTTCTTATCTACCTGTCAAACTTGCCATTCGCACGATGGTAATGGTATTGCCTCTTTAGCACCACCATTAAATAAGTCGCAATGGGTAAATGGCGATAAAAACACTTTAATTTCAATTGTTTTATTTGGATTAACCGGCCCGGTAAATGTTAATGGCCACGTATATGAAGCGCCAGAAATTGCTGGTGATATGCCTGGAATTGGTCATAGCGATGAAATTTCTGATGAAGATATTGCTCAGTTGTTAAGTTTTATTAGAAACTCGTGGCAAAACAATGCAGGTAAAATTGATGTTAAAGACGTAGTGAGTGTTCGTGAGAAACTTAAAAGCAGACAAAAAGCATTTACAGTTGCCGAATTAGAATCAAAAAACTGAAATTAGATTTATGAAAGTTATAATTGGATCAGATCATGCAGGTTTTGCATATAAAACCATATTAGTAAAAATGTTGCTTGATGATGGATATGAAGTGATAGATAAGGGTACTCATACAAGTGCACCCAGCGATTATCCCGATCATGCTGCGCATGTAGCCCATGCTTTGTTAAATAAAGAAGGCGATAGAGGAATTTTAGTGTGCGGCAGTTCGGTAGGAGTTAGTGTAGCTGCAAATAAATTTAAGGGTATAAGAGCTGGTGTATGTCATGATACCTATTCAGCACACCAGTCTGTTGAGCACGACGATGTGAATGTTTTATGTATTGGAGAACGTGTTATTGGAATTGAGTTAGCTAAAGATATTGTTAGAGCGTTTCTCAAGGCTATCTTTTCTAATGAAGAACGACATGTTCAACGATTAGAAAAAATAGCCGCCATTGAGAGAGGAGAGATGTAGGGGTTATTGATTTGTAATGACTTGTCCGTCAAAAGCATGTTCTGTTCCAGATGGAGTAAGCATGCCTCTTGATATGATGGTATAAGTTTTGCCTTTCTTGATATCGATGTCTTTCAGTTCTTTTTTTACAGCACCGGATGCTTTATCCTTAATTTCGAAGGTGTAAATTTTAGCAGGAATCTCTACAAAATCACTTGCAGCTTTGTATGCTTTGTCGGTAGCTACTGCAACGCTATCTTTAAATGCAAGATTAAGCGCAGAAGCATCAGGCGATAAATTAATAAATCTTACAAATGCTTTTTCAGCGGCAGGAGCTTTAATGTTATCGTTAATAAGCAGATAATCAAGACTTGCTTGTTTGCCGATAAAGAATAAAGAATAGATTTTGCCGTTTTCGAACTTTAAACTCTCTGAAAGCAAGCTTTCTGTACTGCTTTCGGTTGTAAGTTTACCCGTATAGTCGCCTGGACTTAAGCGAAAATAAGATACCACGCCTCCAAAAGAAAGGGCTCCTGAATTTACTTTACTCTGGTTCAGATAGAAATTATAAGTGGCTAATGTTGGCGAGGCGTTAGTAACACTTAACAGAGAAAGTTCTGGATCAGGTGCAGGATCATTGTTTTTGCAAGATTGCATTAGTAGGGTTAAAAGCAAGATGATTATAGCTACAATGCAGATTATAAATGAGTTTGAGTAAGCGCTTTTAGTAAAGGATTTAGTGGCCATAAGAATTGGTTTAGGGTTTATAGTTAACAATAGAGCATTGATGGTAAAAAACAGAGCCGGCTCATATTGAGCCGACCCTGAATCTAAATTAACGCTCTCAAACCACTAAACGAGGCTAGTTGATAAATCGCTACAGTAGGATTAAGAAAAAATGAAAATTATTCTTCTTTAAGTAGCATACTTGCCAACGGCTCATCTCTGCTGTAAATATCTTTACGGAAATTTAACCGGTTATTTCGGTCAATAAAAGCTGTGAAATAGGCTATATAAACGGGAACTTTATTTTTTAGTGTAACGTATTGCTCTTTCCCTGAATTCATAGCCGTTTTTATTTTAGCTGCATCCCAGCCCTTGCTGTTTTTAAGTAGAAATGCTGCAAGTTTTGCAGGATCTTCTACACGGATACAACCATGACTAAACGCTCTGGACGACTCTCCGAACAGCGACTTTGAAGGAGTGTCGTGCAGGTAGATGTCGTAACTGTTTGGGAACAGAAACTTTACAAGTCCTAAGGAGTTTTTAGGTCCGGGTTTTTGTCTGACTACAGGCAAACCGCCACTATAACCCGTTATTTCCATCTGATGGTTTTTAATGTAGTTTTTGTTGCGTCGCATATTGGGCAGAACTTCATTACGAACAATACTGGTAGGGACATTCCAATAAGGGCTGAATACTACATATTTCATGTCACCCGAAAAAATAACTGTTTTGTGTATAGATTGGCCTACTACAACATTTCCACTCCATAATAAGCTGTCTGCATGGTAAACATGCAGTTTAAATTCAGGGATGTTTACACCAAGGTAATTGGAGTCAATTTGTACCGGCAACCATCGGCTACGCTCCATATTTACTAAAAGCTGTCTGATTCTCTTTTTTAACGGTGTATTGAGTTCTGTTAATGTGCCTGGCCCGATGGCACCATCTGAGGTCATGCCACTTCTTTCCTGAAACTGTTTTACCGCTAAAAGAAATTCATCATTGTAATGAGTATCGGTAGTATCACCTTTAAAATCTTCTAACTTGAATAGGCGTGTTTTTATTTGAGCAATCACTTCCGAAGAATCTCCAGGTTTATAAGATTTTTTATCGGCCACTATCGGTTTCCATGGATCTTTTTGATCAAGCTCGCGATATTTAATAAGGAAGTTCTTCAAAAGATCATATTGTCTGTAAACGGGAGCCACTGTTGTACCTGCAAATTTGGCTGGGCTTTTAATCATACTATCCAGATAAGCATCGTATGCGATCTTTTTACGTGGAAGAAACCATTCAGAAGATTTGCTAATAGAGGCATCCATACCTTCCCATGCTAATTTGGCAAAAACAAAATATTGGGCAGTAAGCATCAATTCTAGTTTGATATCTGGTTTTTTACTGGGCTTGGCGTAGATCATAGAATCCAATGCTGCTCTATATGGGATATCCTTATTGATTCCTTCATCTTTAAGATTTTTAACCCGATCGGTAAGGTTGCCTGCCTGTTCTATTAACCCATTTTTGTTATACCATGCAAAAGCAAAGTGCCTGTTGTTGTAGAATTTTTGGATTGATGCAGCGTATTCTTTGAGTAGTGGATGTGCAGCAATAAATGACTCAATTTGAAGGGTGTCAAAAAAAAGCTCCTGTTCAGAATTAAAGTTTCCAGGGATGGTTTTGTTCCAGTCTTTAATGGAACGTCTTTTTAATGAGTCTTTTGTGATTTTTGTTGCCTTCTTTTCAGATTGGTTGCAGCTATTTAAAGATAGCAGACCAAAAAGCAAAAAGGCTACAATAGGGAAGGGGCGTAACAAATTCATGCTTTAATTTTATTTAATAAATATCATGATTCCAAATTGATTTGAAAAGTAAAGCTGGGCTTAAATTAAGGATATGAACATTTTTTGGTGCTTTGTTTTTGTAAGTTGTTGTATTACAGTTCCTTTTCGATTTTGTGCTGTTCATAACTATGTTGAAAACCTGTTGGTAAGCTGTTAGTGAATTGTTAGAAAAATAAATCGGATTTTCCTTGTTTTCAATGGTTTAAGTGTGTAAATTAGATCTATCAATTACGAAGTACTTTGACAGTCTGAAGAAATTCCAAAAAGAACACTTAGCTTAAGGGCAAAAAGATTCTGGTAATTTCGATGATCAGTAAATAAAAACTCGAAGTTCAAAGGAGACAGAGAACACGAGATTTAAGATTACCGGAGCCCCAGCGCAAAGGTATGTAGACTGTGTCAGGACGGACGTATCTCAGATGATGAAGCCTACGGGATGATTTATAAAGAGATAACTTAGACGGGTTTCAAAGTTCGTGAGAACTAAGAATACTACGAAATGGTAAAGTAAAAGAAGAATTGATGCTTTTTTATGGCTACGGCGATAAAAAAGTGGAAACGGAGTACTCAAATCGAAAGAAGCGAGACTCCGTTTTCTTTTGTACAGGCTTTTTTTGCTTTCTTGTCTGCTTTTGGTGTTTCTCATTTGCACTTTAATAGTTGAGGTGTATTTTTTTAACGACCTTCCAGTGACTCTGAACGACTTTGAAACGACTCTGAACGATATTTTGTCGTTTGTAAGGCTTTTTGATGTAAGGTATCAGGCGATGGGGTATTATACCTAATGTTATGTATACTATATATAGTGTAGAATTTGATGTGATTACGCACATAGTATATATATAATGTGAGGAGTCATTTTTGCCGGCCTTGTTTTACCTTC
>Ga0157373_10000059_pt1 | contig 95794 bp, 98 predicted proteins | sample C65metaG_FD_113460 | JGI IMG/M metagenome (GOLD analysis project Ga0157373, IMG submission 113460) | Corn rhizosphere microbial communities from Kellogg Biological Station, Michigan, USA - C6-5 metaG | ecosystem: Host-associated > Plants > Roots > Rhizosphere > Soil | place: USA: Michigan...
CGCTTCGTTCACTTCTTTGAACTTAGATTCGTCGCCGCCTTCTTTGTCAGGGTGGTGCTGCACGGCCGCGCGCCGGAACGCTTTTTTGATCTCGTCCGGGCTAGCATCCTTGCCCACGCCTAATACTTCGTAATAATCTCGTTTTGCCATACGTTCCTATAATAGTCGACTGGCACTCAAAACTCAAGAGTGCTAATTTACTGCTGTTGCTGGAAATACTGGACGCCCAATTCCAGCTCGCGCCGTAGCTGGAGCTGCGTGGCCACGTCACCAATTTCATAGTGGTACGGGTCGCCGTCGGACGACTGGCGGTGATCCAACGCAATCTGTTGCTGCAAGTACAGTTCATTGAGCCTGACAAGCTGCCCTGCTTCGTCCAGCACCGCATCCGCCGGGAACCGCAACGACGTAATAGCCGGCATAATGCGCAGTTTGGGCCGATAACTTACGGCAGTCACCGTTGCGGCAAGCTCGCCGTCAGGCGCTCTACTTTGCGCCAGCAACATGGAAGGCCATACTTTACCGACCAGCGCTGCCCGTGCGCCACACCAGGTAAACACCGTGTCGTCGCGCTCCCAGCGCATTGTTGAGGCTGTCGCCATGCGGCCCAGCAGCCCCTCGTGCGGCAGCGGGTCCCAGCACTTTTCGCCGTTGAAGTAAAAGCGTCCATCCAGTAGCACCAGTTTCCGCCACGAATCGGCAGCTCCCCAGCGCTCGTCCGCGTCCTTGCCCTCGTGTCCAGCCATGAGCACCTCCTCGGTTACATGGCTTATTATTGGCAAAATTGCGGCAGGTCTCCGTACGGAATTTCACATTTTGTACGGTTTTTGAGTTTTCGAATGCAGGGCTATCTGGTTTCCGGCTTGTTGGGGTTGACCGGCACAATGGCGGGCGAAGCCAGAATGGCGCTGAGCAAGCTTTTGACTCGCGAGTCATCGCCCACGGTCACGCCAGCCAGGGCCGAGATGACATACACCTCGGTGACGTTCTGCTTGGCGTCCTTTTGGTCCCACAGCAGGATCAGCTCATAGGTGTCACTACGCCCCTGGTCGCGCTCCAGCCAAACAACGCACGGCGGATCGGCGAACACAAAGCGCATAAGCTCCTTGTGGTTCGCCGGGTCCAGCATGACGTAGCGCGCGTTGTTGTCCCAGACTTTTTGGGCCAAGCCAAAGGCGTCGGCGCTTTGCAGCGCGTGCACAAAAATGGGCAGCGTTGTCGGGTCAACCGCGTGATCGTGCTTGTCGCCAAATCCTAACATGCTTCGTTCCGCTTAGTGTTTGTTCTATTGTACTATTTCTGTACTTTTCGGGCTATTTTTCGTCTTTGTCATCGACGACTTCACCTTCTACGGCACCATCTTTTTTGGATTTTTTGCTGGTGTCAGATGTGTCCGTGGCGGTTTCGTCGGATTCCTTGGCTTCGTCATCGTCTTCTTTGGCGCTTTCGTACATTTTGGCACCAATCGGCATCAAGATATCGTTGAGCGTTTTGGTAGCAGCTTCGATTGCGTCCTTGTCCGCATCCTGGCCGACTTCTTTGGCGGCCTTGACGGCTTTGTCGAGCGACTCTTTATCTTCGTCGCTCATCTTGTCGCCGTAGTCGCTCTTCATTTTTTCGGCTTGGTAAACGGTATTGTCCAGTACATTGCGGGCTTCGACCGCTTCGCGCTTCTTCTTGTCTTCGTCGGCATTGGCTTCGGCTTCTTTGGCCATTTTCTCCACGTCGGCCTTGTCCAGGTTACCCGATCCGCTGATGGTGATGCTCTGTTCTTTGCCCGTGCCTTTGTCCTTGGCAGTAACGTTCAAAATGCCGTTAGCGTCGATGTTAAAGGTGACTTCGATTTGCGGCACACCACGCGGCGCGGCCGGAATACCATCTAGAATGAAGCGGCCGAGCGACTTATTGTCGTTCATCATAGTGCGTTCACCTTGGCCGATATGTACTTCTACCTGCGGCTGGTTGTCGCTGGCGGTAGAAAACACCTCGCTCTTACTGGTTGGGATGGTCGTGTTGCGTTCGATGAGCTTGGTCATTACGCCACCCATGGTTTCAATACCCAGCGACAGCGGGGTCACGTCCAGCAGTAGCACGTCCTTGACATCGCCCTGCAGCACACCACCTTGAATGGCAGCGCCAACAGCGACGACTTCGTCCGGGTTCACACCCTTCATGGGGTCTTTGCCGAAGATCTGTTTGACCTTTTCTTGCACGGCAGGCATGCGGGTCATACCACCGACCAACACGACGGCGTCGATGTCTTTGGCGCCGAGGCCGGCGTCTTTCAGCGCTTTTTCGCACGGTTCAGCGGTTTTGGCGATCAGGTCAGCAACTAGCTGTTCCAGCTTGGCGCGTGTCAGTTTGTATTCAAAGTGTTTTGGACCATCAGCGTCAGCGGTCAGAAACGGCAGGTTGATGTCAACTTCTTGCGCCGTGGACAGCTCAATCTTGGCTTTTTCGGCCTCATCGCGCAGGCGTTGCATGGCGGCCTTGTCTTCGGTTAGGTCAATACCGTTTTCTTTTTTGAACTCGTCTACAAAGTGGTTGACCAGTACGCGGTCGAAGTCGGCACCACCAAGATGCGTGTCGCCGTTGGTCGATTTGACTTCAAATACGCCGTCGCCGAGTTCCAGGATGGACACGTCGAACGTACCACCGCCAAGGTCGTACACGGCGATTTTTTCGTCCTTCTTTTGGCCTTTGTCCAGACCGTAGGCCAAGGCAGCGGCCGTTGGCTCATTAATGATGCGCTTAACCTCGAGGCCGGCGATTTTACCAGCGTCTTTGGTTGCCTGGCGCTGCGAGTCGTCGAAGTAGGCGGGCACGGTGATGACCGCTTCGTTCACGCTTTCGCCCAAGAAAGCTTCGGCGTCGGCCTTCAGCTTGCCCAAGATCATGGCGCTGATTTCCTCTGGGCTGTATTCTTTGTCGCCCATTTTTACCTTGACGGCGTTGCCGCTCTTGGCAATTTCGTAGCCCATCAGTTTGAGGTCACGCTGGACTTCCTTGTCATTGAAGTTACGGCCAATCAGGCGCTTCACTTCGTAAATTGTGTTCCTGGCGTTCGTAACCTGTTGGCGGCGGGCAACTTGTCCTACCAAACGTTCACCGTTTTTGTTAACCGCGACCACACTTGGCGTGGTGCGATTGCCTTCGGAGTTTGCAATAATATCCGGTTTGCCCGACTGCATTACGGCCATAGCCGAGTTAGTCGTACCGAGGTCAATGCCAATAATTTTTCCCATATGTATCCTTTCGTGATTAGCGATATCTATGTGCGAGTGCTAATACCTACTATCATAGAAAGTTGGCACTCATTAGTCAAGAGTGCTAACGTATTTTGGCAGACTTTCGGGGTTCGTTTGTAAAATATTCCATTTTGGCACCGCGGTTTTCCCCTATTATAGGAGGATGCCTTTACCCGAACAACCTGATCTCCCTGCGTTCTTTGCGCCGAACGCCTTCGAGCTAGCGCGTTTACAAGGTGATCATATCACTTATAACGCCAGCCACCTCGCCGGTGCTTTAGCCATGACCTCCGCGAATATGCGCATGAGAATACCCGACCATTTGATTGACCTGAGTCAAACGGCGTTTGTATTCCGCTACGCGGTGCCAGGTCATGAACAGCCGCACGCTGATGAATCGTTCTATCGGGCAGCCCAAACAAGCGTATATATCCCCGCCACTGAGCTTGCCCACTCCCCACGGGACCCCAACGACACGGTCACCAAAGTCGTCAAAGCGGCCATTACTGCTGAGCACAAGCCCTTCCAAATCCAGGTTGACGATGAAAGTTTCAAAAAGCCGCTGGTACGCGCGCTTATCAGCTCACTAATCTATCCACCGGCTGAATATTTGCGGTTTAACGTTAGCCTCGGAGCGTGGGTAAGGCAAGGTCTTGAGGCGCTTCGTATAGGACAGCCCACTATGCCCCTCGTTACAGATGAAATACAGCGACAAACGCACCTAGATATGGTGAGCGAACAGTTCGCCAGCGCCATTGTCCTGCATCTCCGTGATTGAAAGCCCGCAGAGTAGCAATCGAAGTGGCAAGCGCTATGATAACCGCTTAGCGTTTAACCCGCGCTATTTTAGCGTAACGCGGACCATGGCGTGACGAATCACTTCGTCGCCCAGGCGATAGCCGGCTTGCAATTCTTCGGATACAATCTCTTCGGTACCGTCACCTTCTTCCATGGTGACTGCTTCGTGCCAACGGGGGTCGAATGATTGACCAACAGTTTTGATGCGCTCCACGCCCAAATCGGCGAGCGTTTTTTCAAACTGCTTGACAATGCCCTGAATACCTTTGACGTATTCGTTCGTGGCGAGTTCTGCGGGCACGTGCTTAAGCGAACGCTCAAAGTTGTCAATGACCGGCAGTAATTCACGAACAACATTAGCCTTTGCAACGGTGCGTAAGCCGGCAATCTGCTCTTCATGACGACGACGCATGTTCACCGCATCAGCGCGTTCACGCTGGACGGCCGCGGTTAGCTCGTCAACTTGTTGTTGCAGGAGCTGTGCGTTGGCGTCGCCGGTTGGGACATTATTGGTAGGGTGTAAATCGCGTGTTTTTTTGGTCATGATATTTCTCCGTGATAGCTTTTTGCGGTTTGAGTGCGGAATCTATTGCCAGCCGATAGCGTAATGGTATCCGCCCGCCTACACATACAATGCTTCCTCAAGCGCCTCGCCAGCGTGGCGCACCAACTGCATAACATCGCGGTAACTTTGTCTGGTTGGCCCCAGTACACCGATGTAGCTGCGGTCGCTATACGGACTGTGAAATCGGCTGATGATGAGCGAACAGCCAGCAGTGCGGCCAATGGGGTTTTCACGCCCGATGTAAACGCTGAGCGGTTCATTCGGCGCAGCTTCGCGCAGCCAAGGTTCCAGATTGTCAAGCAATTGCGCGACCTGGTGTACCTGGGCGCCGTTCATGAACTCTGGCTGGCCAAACAGATTCGACAGACCGCTCATATACAGCTGATTGCCGATTGTTGCCAGCCCCAAATTGTGCGTGAGTTCAACTAAGGTGTCAACCGCGTTGCGAATAGTGCGCTCCGGCAAACCACCATCTTGCACACGCGCAGTCAAGGCTCGTTCGGCGCGGCGCTCCACGGCCGACTCTTTGGTCTTAAGCAGGTTATTGACGTAGTAGCGATAGCCCTTGTCAGTTGGTACGCGGCCAGCACTCGTATGCGGCTGGTGAATGAATCCCAGACGCTCCAGTTCGGCCATCTCAGCGCGGATAGTTGCCGAGCTGACATTGAACACCTTAGCCAGCAAACTAGAGCCGACGGGCGAAGCAACCTCGGCGTACTGCTCAACAATCGCGCTTAGAATTTGTTTTTGCCGATCTGTCATACGGGCATCCTTTATGCCTGTAGTGTACCTTCCTTGGCACTCCTTCGTCAAGAGTGCTAGCAACGGACTGATGGAACGCGCAGAGCGTGCGATGCCAGCTACAGCAATGGCGCGGTGTCGATGGTTGCTAGTGCGCCTTCGATCTCGCTTGCGATTTTTTTGGCTACTTCAATTGCAGCTGCGGGACGTTTTTCGGCCATTTTATCGTGTGTGATCTGAGCTATGACCTCAACTGTGTGCTGTAGCTGATTGTTCACTACTAGGTAGAAAAAGTCATTCTGGAGCACATAATCCAGCTCCATGAGCGCCGCTTTCATACGTTTGTGGATGTCCCGCTGGTCGGGCAGGCCTTCGTAGCGCGCCATTAGCCGGTCCCACCATGTCTTGAAGTCCGGCGGGAGCAAAAAGACCGGCTTAACGTTCATACCTAGCGCTACGTACTGTCCAACACCCTTCACCTCAATATCATTGATGACTGTTTTGTGTGTGCTGCCTGCTTTAGCGATTTCCGCTATACTGGTGCCGTAGACATTGCCAGCGTAGTAATTGGCCTCTAGGAATGCGCCTTCGTCCAGCATATCTTCGGCGGTCTGGAAGTCAATAAAGTGATAGTCGACGCCATCGCGCTCCATAACTCCGTGGTTCTCGCGTGGCTTACGCGTGGTGTACGAGGTCATAAGCTGGTAGTCCTTGGCGTGTTTGGATAGCAACTCCCCCGCCACGGTGTCTTTGCCGGCGCCGCTAATACCCACGATGAACAATAGTGGCACCGCCCGGATTGATTTGAGCGCATTGTCCGCGGGCGCATAGGTAGCAACTTTTTGTTCGAGATTTCTATCTGATTCCATGTTCTAACTATACCGAAGTCACCCCCTTACGCCAACAGGCGTATAATCGTAGTGTCCCGGTGGCGGCATCCGTTTGCCGCGTGGGAGAACCACAGCAGCGTGCATGACCGACGTTGCCGCCAACCGGGGACGCGTGAATACTATCGCAGGTTCCCTAGTCTTGCAACAAAAACCGAACAGGGGTAACTGTTGTTTTATTATCAACCAAGATCAACTTTTAGGTGCTTTTAGGTCAAAAGCCTGCGCGATAGGGTGACCGTATCGCTTAGCCAGGGCTTCGATATCGGGCAGACCAAAACGCTCTGCGGATTGTTTGAATTTTTCGGCTTGCAACGGCATATACCGCTCAAGCCCGGCCAAAAACGTCTCATACCGGTTAAAGGTGGGATGTTTGGAATGGAATCGGTCCGCGTAGCACAGCAACACACCTTCGATCGTCGTCGGAATATAGTCGCGCGCGGGCAAGGGCCAATCTACGTCATGCGGCCGCTTGGTGTGCAGGATCTCGTCCTTGCTGAGCCCCATTAACAGATGTGTTTCGATGAGATCAGCTAGTCGCGGGTCGAGCCCTTCATCAGCAACGATTTTCGCGCCAAGCATGCCGTGCTGCGGATACATGCGGTTGTTGAGGCCGTGGGCTTGAGCGTCGAAAAATGCGTACGTACCGATGTCGTGCAGCAAGCAAGCGGCTTGCAATAGTTCCGTGTCAATCTGTTCGGAAGACCGAGCGGCACACTGCTGCGCAATTTCGTTGACGATTTTACAGTGCGTAGTGATAAGCTCGCACACCGTATCGTTAGGCGCGTATTTGCGGTGCAACGCCATAATTTCCGTCTCTGTCGGCAGACTCATGGTTGCCATTATAGCAGCTGGCCGCGGGCGTCGCGTAACGCTAATCGCGCTTGAGCATGACGGTGAAGGCTTCGGCCGGAATGTCCACTTTGCCGAAGCGTTTCATGCGCTTTTTGCCCTTGGCTTGTTTGGCGAGCACCTTCTTTTTGCGCGAGACGTCGCCGCCGTACAGGCCGGTCGTAACGTCTTTGCGGTAGGCGCTGAGATCTTCACGGGCGATGAACTTGCCGCCGATTGCCGCTTGCAGTGCGACTTGGAAGTTCTGGCGCGGAATAACTTCTTTCAATTTAGTAACGACTTCACGGCCGATATACGGCGCTTCGCTGCGGTGGACCATAATGCTCAGCGCGTCGACGCGTTCGCCGGCCACGTAAAAGTCCACGCGCACCAAGTCTTCGGCGCGGTAGTCATCGAGCTCGTAATTGAACGAGCCGTAGCCGCTGGTCACGCTTTTGAGCTGGTCATAAAAGTCGGTTAACAGATTGGCGAGCGGCGCCTCGAACGATACCAACGCCAATTGCGCATCCACATACGACAGATTTTTGTGCACGCCGCGCTTGCCGGCGACCAGCTGGATGACGGCACCGACGTATTCTTTGGGCACGACGACTTCGCCTTTGATCCAGGGCTCGCGGATTTCAGCGATCTGCGCCGGGTCGGGTAGTTCGGAGGCGCTTTTGATGTCCAGTTCCTGGCCACTCGTCATGTGCACCTGGTAGTCGGTAGATGGGTTGGTGACCACAAGCTCCAGGCCGTATTCGCGCTCCAGGCGCTCCTTGACGATGTCCATGTGCAGTAGCCCCAGAAAGCCGACACGCACGCCAAAGCCCAGAACAGGCGAATTCTCCGGCGTAAATTGCAGCGCCGAATCGCTCAGCGACAACTTGTCGATGGCATCCTTCAACAGCTGGTAATTTTCGTTGCTATCAGGGAAGAAACCAGCGTATACGAACGGCTTGACGTCCTGGTAGCCGGGCAGGGGCATGGTCGCGGACGCTGTTTGCGCTGTGACCGTGTCGCCCACTTTGGCCTCGCGCGTCGACTTGAGGTTAGTTACAATGTAGCCGATTTCCCCTGTTTGGATGCTATCGTTGGGCGCTAATTGCGGTTTAAGCGAACCAACTTCCAGCGCCAGACCATGGCCGCCAGTCGCCATCATTTTGATCTGAGCACCCTTTTTGATTTCGCCGTCAACCACACGAACGTACAGCACCACGCCGCGGTAATCATCATAATAGCTGTCAAAAATGAGAGCGCGCGTGGGGTCAGCTGGTTTACCCGTGGGCGGCGGCACTTGGTCCACCACAGCGTCGAGCACCGCATCTACGCCCTGGCCGGTTTTGGCGGAAATCAACAAAATGTCTTCTTTTTGGCAGCCGAGCAGGCTGATAACCTCGGCACTTACGCGCTCGACATCGCTGGCCGGCAGGTCGATTTTGTTGAGCACCGGAATAATGGTCAGCTCCGCGGCCATCGCCAAGTACACATTGGCCAGCGTTTGCGCCTGAATGCCCTGGCTGGCGTCGACCACCAGGATGGCGCCCTCGCACGCTTCCAGGCTGCGCGATACTTCGTAGCTAAAGTCGACGTGGCCCGGTGTGTCGATCAAGTTCAGCTCAAAGCCTTTATACTGCATGCGCACAGGCGCCAATTTGATGGTGATGCCTTTTTCGCGCTCCAGGTCCATTTTGTCCAGCAGCTGCGCTTTCATGTCGCGCTTTTGAACAGTACCGGTTAGCTCCAGCAGACGGTCGGCCAGGGTCGATTTGCCATGGTCAATGTGTGCAATAATGCAAAAATTTCGGATATGATCCTGATTCATCGCGCTTATTATAACAGAGGTCGGGCAATTGTGCTAACCCACCATCCGGCAAGCACCCCTCTGTGCCAGAGTGAGTCCATCGCTAAGTGCAGCCGGAATGCCTTTGGGCGAGACTACAGGCTCGAACGAAGGCATTCCGCGCGTGAACGCTCACTCTGGCACAGAGGGGTGCTTGCCGGATGGGGCGGAGAGCACTATTCCAGGCGGACAGGCCGCAAAATGAGTTGCTTGACTTTGGACAATACCGCGCTCGCTTCTTCCAACCCAAACATAGCCGAAACCAAGGTGTGCACAGCCAGCGTGACTGCCGCAATGAATCCGAGTTTAAACCCAAGTGTCACGAAGCCGCGATCCATCAGCTGCAGCGGCAGGAACCCAACCATAATATATGCCGCCATTGAACTAAAGCCAGTAACCGACACAATACGAAAACAGCCACCCCAGAAGACGCGGTTAAACAACATGGGGTCGCGAATGAGCATGATCGTCACCAAAATACACACTTCGGCGGCGGCGGCAATGGACTGTGCCATAGCCAGACCAGCGATGCCGTAGCTAGTTTTGCGCGCCAGCGTAAACGCCAAGATGATGTTCAGCCCAATGGTGAACAGCGATACGAACAGCGGTGTCCAGGTATCTTTGCGCGCATAAAAATAGCGCGACACCATGCTGTACATAATACGAAAAAAGATCGCCACCGTCAGATAGCCAAAAATCAATGCCACTGACTGCGCCACATCGCCGTACAGCATACGTGCCAGGTAACCACGACCGAAGAAACAGACCACGACCACTGGCATGGCCAACCAAATCATCACCCGCAAAATCTTCAGGAAATCTTTGTCAAACAGATCCGGCCGCTTTTGTGATAACCGTCCCGCCAGCCGCGGGAACGCTGCAGTGGCGATAGAGGTACCAAGCAGCATAATCGGCACGTTTTGCAGCGTCGTGGCATAGGTGTAGTAGCTGGCTGGACCTTGGCCGAGCGCTGTGGCACGATTGATTTCGACTAGGCTGTTAATGGAGTCGATACCTTGGTCAATGGAACGCGCCGGCAGCTGGCGCAGCACTTGCCGGAAATCCGCCGAGCGCAGCCTGACAACCGGCCGATAGCGGAATTTGAGCCCCCACAGCCCCAGACAGGCGACGAGCAGCTGCAGGCACCCGCCGATAAGCGCGCCCACACCCAAACCAACAACCCCAAGCGGATGCTTAAAAATATACACGCTGGCAATGATCGACAAGTTATAAAACAGCGGCGCCACCGCAAAAAAGAAAAATCGTCCGAACGTCTGTTGTACCGTCGTAATCACACCTGACAGCGTAAATAGCAGGGGGTTAAACGCCACTAATCGCATAATAGCTACTGCTTGGTGCTGCTGTTCGGTATTGAGGTGCGCGTACAGCAGCATTTTATCGGCAAAAATAAAGATAAACACGCCAACCATCAGCATCAAGATACTTAACACGTTAAGCAAACTACTGGTCAGCTCCCATATCTTTTTGCGACTTCCTTCGTGCAGCCTGTCGGTCAGCACGGGCATGAGTGCTACGCCAATCGCACCGGCAGAAATGGTCAAAAAGAAGAAATCCGGAATCTGAAACGCTGCAAAGAATGCGTCGGTACTACCTGGGTGAACCTGCGTAAAGTTCGTACTGATCAAGCGGTTGCGGAAAAATCCGAGCACCTGGCTTGCCAATGCCGCCACGATTAATAACGTGGCGGCATTGCTCAAGCTGACGCGCTTCGTGGCGCGAGTGATCATACGGTTCATTGCCCCTCATTATAAGCGTAAAACCAGCTAAACGGTAGGCCTGTTTTAAGGCGAAGTTGACAACATTTTGGGCGCTATGTACAGCCTAATATAGCGCGGCTGCTTTGGGCATAGCGGCACCATGCAATAGTTTTTTGACGTCGTCCGCTTCGACCGTTTCTTTTTCGAGCAACGCGTTTTTGAGGGCCTCAAGCGGCTTGAGGTTAGCCTTGATTACCGCACGGGCGCGCGAAGCAGCTTCCTTGATGAGCGCCTCAACTTCGTCGTCAATCAGCTTGGCGGTTTCGTCGGAATATTCGCGTTCGTGAACCAGGCGGTCCAGCATCATACCATCGTCAACTTTGAAGACTTGATCGCGCAATCCCTTACCCATACCTTGGTTAATGATCATGTCGCGCGCCAGTTCGGCTGCCTTCTGGAGGTCACTACCCGCGCCCGTCGTGACGTGGTCAGCACCGTATATCACTTCTTCGGCGATGCGGCCGCCCAACATGCGCGCCAGCACGTCCTTATATTCGACAATGCTGTGATAGCTTTTATCTTCTGGTGGAATGAACCAGGTGACGCCACCGGTGCCACCACGCGGGATAATGGTCACTTTGTGCACCAGGTCGCTGTCGGGTAGCACATGACCGACGATGGCGTGGCCAGCTTCGTGGTAGGCGGTCAGTTCTTTTTCGCGGTCGTTCATGACCTTGCTCTTGCGTTCAGGGCCAATGGCAACTTTTTCGAACGCAGCAGTGACATCGTCATTGCTGATTTCTTTGTGGTTTAAACGTGCCGCAATAATGGCTGCTTCGTTAGCAATATTGGCGAGGTCAGCACCAGACGAACCAGCGGTTTTAGCGGCCAGCGCGTCCAGGTCAACCTGTTTGGACAACGGTTTTTTGGCAAAATGCACCTTGAGGATGGCTTCGCGGTCGCGGCGTTCTGGCAAACCAATATTAACGCGGCGGTCAAAGCGGCCCGGCCGCAACAGGGCAGGGTCGAGCACATCGGCACGGTTGGTTGCAGCCAGCACAATGACGTTTTGGCCTTGCTCAAACCCGTCCATTTCGACCAAAATTTGGTTCAGCGTTTGTTCGCGTTCATCATGACCGCCACCCATGCCAGACCCGCGGCGCCGACCGACAGCATCGATTTCGTCGACAAATATGATGCACGGCGCGTTCTTTTTGGCCTTGGCAAACAAATCACGAACACGACTCGCACCAACACCAACGAACATTTCCACGAATTCCGAACCAGAAATGCTAAAGAATGGCACGTTCGCTTCGCCCGCGACCGCGCGCGCCAACATAGTTTTACCAGTACCGGGAGGCCCGACCAGCAGCACGCCTTTTGGAATACGCGCGCCGACGCTCATAAACTTCTTGGGGTAACGCAAAAATTCAACAACTTCTTGCAGGTCTTGTTTGGCTTCTTCGGATCCGGCGATGCTTTCGAACGTCACCTTGTCTTTTTCGTTGCCGTACAGACGGGCGCGGCTTTTGCCAAAGCTCATGGCCTGGTTACCCTGGCCCTGTGCGCTCCGCAACATAAAGAACAACACTAAACTAATAACCAACACTGGTAGCAAGGTCAGTCCAATATTGGCCGCAACGGAACCGGCGGACGACGTCGGCTTGACCTCGACAGTCACCTTGGAATAGTCGATTCCCTCTTGTTTGAGGCTGACATAATTGTCCTTGTATGACTTGAGCGTTGGTTTGTCGTCACCCTTTTTGGTGATGTCCAGTTCGTTGCCATTAACCACGATTTTGGAATAATTGCCAGCGTTGGCCTGTTTGAGCACGTCGCTAAAATCAACCGGCTGCAGCGAACTCGGCTGTCCGTACGCCATAAAAGCGATCAAACCAAAAATAATAAGCAGGGCGATAAACCCAACGCCTTTGAACCCGCGCCGGCCGTTCCCTCCCCTGTTTGGAGAACGAAAACTCTTCTTGCTGTTATCCATATGAAGCAATTATACACGTTCATCCCCGTTTTACGAGGGTGAACGTTGTAGAAGCTGCAGATCCGCTTTGCCGACCTTCAGCAAATACGCAGCATTAATGTCGAAGTGCTTGGCCGCTTGGGCGACTTTGGCGCCGATCACCAAACGATTAATCAGTTTGCGATCGAACTCGCGAATGCCCGATGCACGTAGCCAAGCGGCCATCACTTCGCCAGAAACATCGTGCGGTAGCATAGTAAACCAACGCCGATCCACAGCGCCATCGGCAGAATGCTCGCTGATGCTATGGAGCAGCATAGCGTCGATAATCGGATTGGAATCGGCCGCGCGCCAGATGTAATCCAGCAGCAGCGCGTGGTTGGCTGGCCCCAGTCCTTTTAAAATATTGTGGCGAACGTAGTTGCGAAGGTAACGGTCGTCCTGGTTAGTGTTGTCCTCGTGCCAGATGATTTCGGGGTGCCGACCGGCGTACTCATATAATTGCGCTTTGGTCGTGCCCAGCAGCGGCCGAATGATTTCATCAGTCGATTGGAGCGCGCTTAAACCCTTGCGCCCCGTACCGCGCAGCAGATTTATGATCGCGGTTTCAAGCAGGTCGTCCTGGTGATGCGCAGTAATAATTGCCTGGGCACCAACTTGGTCGCGCACCCGGCGCAAGAATGCATAGCGCGCCGTGCGGGCTGCGGCTTCGCTGGCATGCGCGCCCAAATGACCATGCTCATATATAAATGGCAGCCTGCATTGTGCCGCGGCGCGTTCGACCAACTGGCGGTCAAGGTCAGAATCGGCCCGAATGCCATGTTCGTAATGCGCCACGGTTAAATCCAGCTCCGGCATGTTGCTTAGCATGTTAAGCAACACCATGGAGTCCACGCCTCCCGACACGGCCACGACATATCTGCCTGGTGCAATATCCAGTTTCATGCTGTAATTATACTCTATGAAACGCTTAGTTTTTGTAACCGGTAACGCCACCAAATTCCACGCCGCAGCGGTTATTTGCCAGCAATTCGGCGTACAATTAGCGCAAATGTCACTGGATATTCCCGAAATCCAGGCTACCGACGGTGAAATAATCGCCCGCGACAAAGCCGACAAGGCGTACGCCGCCTTCCAAAAACCACTGGTTGTATCCGACGATAGCTGGCTGATCCCTGGGCTCAACGACTTCCCCGGCCCGTACATGAAGTTCATGAACGACTGGCTGGGCGAAGACGATTGGCTCCATTTGACCGCACCCCTCACCGATCGGCGCGTCGTGTTACGACAGTACGCCGTGTACCAGGATGCGCGCATGCAACAGGCTTTTTACCGGGACGTCGAAGGCATACTACTGTCCGAACCGCTTGGCAGCCACGAGTTCAAAGCTATGACGCTCGTGTCATTCGACGGCGGCAAAACCAGCGCGGCCCAAGCGATCAGCACGCGCCAATCTGCACTGGTGTACGCCAAACGCGAAACCACCTGGCACGACCTCTGCACTTGGCTCGCCACCCAGAAATAGTTTGGCAGCACCTAGTCCGGTTGTTATCATAAAACAGTGAAACATGACGAAACCAAGCGACCAAAGGTAGGCACTGCCGTCTTTGTTTGGCGTGATGGCAAATTCTTTACCTACAAACGCGCCGGGTCGCATGGCAGTGGCACATGGTCTGTTCCTGGCGGCCATTTAGAGTTCGGCGAAAGCATCGAAGAAGGTGCCGCCCGCGAAGTCCTGGAAGAAACTGGCATGCAAGTCACTAACTTGAAGATGGTCGCCGTCACGAATGACATCTTTGAGGCCGACCAGAAACACTATGTCACCCTATGGCTGCGCGCCGATTGGCAAGCCAATGAGCCTCGCATTATGGAGCCCGACAAAATAACGGAGATACGCTGGTCGACGTTCCACGATTTACCAGTTCCACTTTTCGAACCGTGCTGGAGTAATCTGCGCAAAACCAATCCTGGGCTTTTTAAAGACTAGCCAACAGGGATAAAACGTGATATATTTGGGTACTGTTACGTTGTCGCCATTTGGCGACAGACAGCATGGCGGCGTAGCTCAGCTGGTTAGAGCACAGGACTCATAAGCCTGGGGTCAGTGGTTCAAGTCCACTCGCCGCTACCACATTAGAATTTTTAGTTTTTATTCGAGAGAGCGACATGGATATTTACGGTAGAAGCCAGCCACATAAAGAGGGCTGGACAGATGCAGACCAAGCTGCATTTGGCATGGTTGCCGACGGAGTCCCGGCCCTGGTTGCGCAGGTTGAGGCCAGGGAATGGACCTATCCCTACCACCAAGAAGGGTTTGTGCGGTGGCAAAACCTCGATACTTCAGTGAGTGTCCTTGAACCCGACGGTGTCGTGTGGGAGGAGCAATCCGCTGATGGACGTTTCTTTGAGGGCCCCTACGACCAGATGGGCACATACCTTTAGGACGAGCCACTTCTCTCACGGAGAACCGCCTCGATGGTAGAATTGTCTGATGACTACAGGTGAACAACCTCCTTTCGTACCTGGACAAGTAGCCCCTCCGCCCTCGCATGAGCAAGAGGCGGAGCTTGCACCTGCCTCTGAGCAAACGCAACGCCATGCCCAACTTGCGGCGAATATGACAGAGGTGCTGCACAACCCGGCGTTTAGCACGATTATGGAAATGAGCATAGATCAGGACGAGAATCCGCTCGCTCCTCTCACGCTATACTTCCAGCAGATGGTACTGGGACGCAAAGTGTCTCGGGCGGTCCAAGGTGATGGGTCGCCCCTGGTTAATACAGATATCGTACAAGAACTGAGCCGACGACAAATGGGAGTGTACATCCAGTCGGTGTTTGGCTTCCATACCATGGTTCATGGCTTGGCACTGCATTTTAAAACCAGCCGCGACAAAATGGCCGCGACGCTTCCCGACATGCCCGCTGCCGATGTGGCTCTGCCCTTGTTCCAGGATTATTTGTCGCTCAGCGGCGAAGGTTTTTTGGATGACGGCGGCGTCAAGGACAGTTACCACCAAGCCGCTATGCGTCTTCGTATGCTTAGTACTGTACTGCTGCTGAGCCCACACGCACATGACTCGGAATCTGTCGGTCAAGTTTTCGACCAACTATACAAAGTAAGCGGCGAGCGGTGGCCCGTTAACGAGCAGGACGTCGACCTATACATTCAGGAACTTAGCCGCGAGGCATCGAGTGGTAGGCGATTGCAGAAGCTCAACCGACGGTTTGGCGCCCGCAGCATCCCCCTGCTCCACCGAGCCACCGAAGGTCTGCTAATCGGGACCACCAAGTCCCTCTTTCTTGGCATGACACCGGAGCAGATAGATGGCGCGCGCCAAGCGTATCGCAACGCCCTCGGCGCGATGGTTGGCAGCGATATCGAACGACTGCATAAGACCGCTACGGCGATTGAGCTGGAAATGGCAGCCCTGCGTACGGCCGAATTGCCTGAAATCGTCGAACAGATTGTTGAAGCATCATACCTGGACTGGGAAGCGCTGCCACCCGGCGAACTGGAGCAACATGCGCGCGAAATTGTAGCCCAGAATATGGAGCGGATGTCCACACCGCCCACCATTGATCTGGCGCGGCTGCGGACACTCAGCAGCTTACGTACCGCGCTTGGGGAGAGCCGTTGCTACTTTGCACGCGGTAAACTCGGCGCCCGGCGGAAGGTCAAAGCGGATGGCGTTGAGCAAGCCGACCAATATTTGTTGCTGGTATGGCGTGACCTGGACGACCAGGGCAATCTGCGTGGCGAAAGTGTTGTCGCCGAAAGCCCGATTGCCGGAGAACACGCACTGTACGTGTTCCGCCATGACGTTTCCGGCGACAACTGGAGAAGCGCTATGGCATTACCCAAGTCCGTGGCCCGCGACCTAGGAGCCAGGCGAGTCAGGCATGTCATTCCGGTCGGCGAAACCGACCTCGTAGCAACGATGACCCGCAAAGCCCTGGCGCTACTCACCTGCCCACCCGAAGAGTTCTCCATCCTCAAGTTCGCAGGCGCCCAAGGCGTACGCGTACCACGCGCTGCGCTGCCTGAACTCCCACAGGCATAAATCACTGGAACCGGCTGCTTTCGATCCACTTTCTGGAGGTCGCTAAAACGCACAGTCCTTCGGCTTGCACCATCGAGACAACAAGAATTAGCAGTGTGGGACGACTGCCGTTGGCGGCTCTATGGTAGTATAGACTGCCGAAACGTACTCGCCAGTTCGGTTGATGCCGTACCAGATCTTAGAACTTGCCGGCGTCTCATTTGACGGTGCAGGGTTGGACGTCTCTAAACGGCCTTCCGTCTGGCAAATGACAGGAGCGGTGTCACCATCCCTATAATAATGTCCGGTTAATTCGCGGTCAGCGGACGAGTCGCCCGGACCCCGAAACGTCGCGATCATTGCCCCGCCGCCCAAGTCATTAAACAGGACGTACCGGTCTTCCTTGCCCGATTCAGTAGGACTCGTATTTGGAGCAGCACTAACAGTGGTCGGTACATGTGTTGGGGGAGGAGTTTCGCTACCACCACAAGCCGTTAATGCCAACGCGCCAGCCAAGCTCATCGCGACCGCAGAAGGAAGCTTAAGAGAGCGTAAAACGTTCATATTTGCCATGCCTATGCCTCCGTTCGTTAAAAGGTAACTATAGCATAGCAAGCCGTGACGCGCGCCCTAAACGTCGCACAAACTACACCATTTGCAATGCCGGGTACGCCGCGTAATAGTCGTTAATTATCTGGTTAACCTGATAAAATTGACGGCTGCTCATGCCAAAACGGAAACGATTTTCTGGGTCCATGAGTGCGTCCAGACCGGCTGCGGCGTATTCGAAGTGCGTAGTCCACATGGGGAAAGCAAAACCTTCGTGCTGCTTGCCGGAAACTCCACCAGTTGGGTTGCTGTCAAGGATAGCGCGCATGCTTACATAACCAGCCGCCCAGCCTTGAGGGGTATAAAAACGCTCGTCCTGCATGGAGGTCATGCTCGGTTCGCGGCCATAGTCAGGATTGTGGATAAATCTGCCGTATGGCGTTGTGCGCAGACCCGCAACCAGCGTAGTGCCGGAGCTGATCGGATACTTAACTTGCAGTGGCACACCCGCATACGCCGATACGTCGCGCCCGGTACGCTCCATCGTACGGCGAGCAGACGCAGCCTGTAACGGGGTCATGTCTGGCCGTTGCGTGTCGCTCTTGATTACAAATCCACCTGCAGTCGCAGCCACATGCTCGGATTGGTTGCTGTCTGGCCGGTCCCAGAACAACCCCTCTATGTCCTGCGAATCTTCAGATAGTCGGTACGTCACCGCGTCACACATATCCGACAGGCCAAGGTGCGTAAACCAGCCGATGCCCGTTGGCATGCCAAGTTGCCGCCCCTGACGATCGCGTAACGCTAGTAACTGCCGCCAGCCAGGTAAGAGTGGTTGTTTGTGCTGGGTGAACTCCCGACATTTTTGGCGCAACGCGCGTATAACAGTCGGATGATCCTCTTGCAGACACCAATCACCACCCGTCGGGAGGTCGGGGTCGGGCTCACCCAGCAGCAACTCACCTGCCGTCATATGCTGAAGCGTATTCTGCCGCTCGCTTGAATCTGTAGCGTCATATCCTGGCGGTAATTCATATATACTCACCTCTGCGCCAAGCAATGTGGCAAAGTGCATGGGAATGCGCTCATGTTGCTCAACAAATAGACGGTCGTTGAGCTCCGGGTAGCCATCGATAACCACGTTAATTTCGTCCAGATTGTAGCCAATGTTACGTAACTCCGGCGGTGTACGGCCCACTGTCCAATCTAAATCTACATGTCGTGTCATAGAGATTTTATAACTTGTTAGACTAATAATGACAACCTGATTATTGCTGTGCGCCAGTGTCAGGCCTGAAACGACGCGCGCGAGCAGCAGCCTGCCGGGCAATAAATGAGGTGAGGCCTCGCGCAGGAACAGTGCGTTCCGCCCAGTTACGCGCCGTAAGTCTCATCGTTCCGTTCCCAACTTGGAGGACTTGCTCGGCATCGTAGTTTTTGTCAAATAGCTGTCATAGCAGCGTGCTGAGCGCCCGGAACGGTTCCGGCGAACGTTTAATGCGTATTCGCGTGCCAGCGGGCAAACGGAGCACTTCACCATCGACCTGCGCCCAGACGTCGTCGCGCACCGTAAATGTCATCGGTTTTTTGCTCAATGTCTTTTTGATTGATCGTTTGCCCACCAGTTCCATAATGTGAAATGTCACCGCTGATAACCGCTTGCGTTCGACGACCGTCTGGCAAAATGCTTCATCGGTGAGTTTAAGGGGCACACCGGTCACCTTGGCAAATCGTGAGCCGTTCATAAAAATCTGCTCGTAGATGTTGCGTATGCGATGATGGTCATACTCCACCCGAAAGCGCGGGGCGTTGATCATCGCCCGAATAACCATGCCAAATTCATGGGTGAATTTGGTGGCCTCAAACGCATGCCAAAAGCGCCGTTTGCCGCGCAGAGACTCCAACCGCTGCGCAGCAAACGCCGACGCACCAAAGCTAGCGTAGCATATGGCGGTGCGCTGTGTAGCGGTTGGTTTTTCAGTCGTCGGCAACGGGGTAAATTGACACAACATCGGATGGATAGCGACTATTTTGCCACTCGCCAACAATCGCACGAGCGACAGGCGGTGTGACGAGCCATTCAGCATATGCGCTAGGTCGTTCGCATTGCCTCCCCACAATGGTAAAAGCACGGTTCGCCGGGTTGCGGCAGTACTGCGTGGATCATGCATAATGGCATCAGCCACGCCATTGACTGTGCCGTCACCAGCGAGCAGCACCAATAGCGTGCCGTCGCCGAGCTCAGCTTGATGCTTAAATAACAGATCAGTCGTCGCCTGGACGCCTTTGGGCGACGTTTGTAGCACGGTGCAATGCTTGTCGGGAAAAAGCGCACGCAGTTCCTCGATTCTATACTGCACCGCGGCCGAGCGTGTGCTGGCCGGGTTGTGCAACACAACGCACCGTTTAAACGGGATGGTCAGTTGAGTTGTATGTTTCCGCTTCATAAGACAGCCTTTTGCACCGCAAACACCCGCCACCACAACCGCTGGCGCAACACCAATTTATGATTATTGTCGATCGCCTTGAGCGAGCCTAGCGTCAGCTCAACCACAAACGGCCGCCTGATAATGCTCAGCCTGCTGAACGGATTGGTGACATACGCCGCGCCAGCCAAAGCCGCTAGCAACGCTGCTATGAAGATCGGAATCGCCACGCATCCATCATACCAGACGTTGCCCACGGGCCGGGTGTAAACCGTTTTATTTGGCCTTCGCGCCAGCCAGAGTATACTAGTCGGATGCAAATAGATTTTCACCGCACCAGTCATATGCAATCAAAAAGGGGAGTTAAGCGATGGTAGGACCTGAAGTTACTAGTCGGATGACGCTGAGTGAAGCGATGGACGGTCGTCATATTACTGACCCTGTCCTACGTGAGGCCCATGAAGCGCTGCGTCCATACATGACCCTTATCGACCTACCGTTTTTTGGTTTTGATGGCCGTCTCAAAATCGGTCAAGCCGTGGTGCACGAACAAACTCAAGATTTTACGTACGGTCTATTTACGGATCTGATGGAAATCCGCTACCCGATTGAAAAGATGCAACCGCATGTGGTGTACGAAAATGACCTTGCAGCCGAGATAGACAATAATACCAGCAGCTTCCGCGTGGACTGGATCGGCGACCCCACAAAGAGACTCATGACCGAGCATGCCCGTTTTGCATTCGACATCAACCCGGCACACAACGAAATGCGTTTTTTCGACGGGCATATTGAACCGGACATGCCGGCAGATTTCGTATTGCGGCAGGATGCAGTAATTGACGACCCGGCGAACAGCGAGGTAATCGACATTTTCCACAAAATGCGTAAAATTAACGGCCAGGACGTGCGCTGCGAGTACGGTGGTCACTGGAATATCGGCGGCACCATTGATTTTTACGGCCGCAAAGTCGTGCAGGACCGGCACCACATCGAAATCTTTTCGCCGTACGTTGGTGTGCTGACCGTGCCTGAGGGCATTTGGCCGGCTGCCGCCTGATAGTCAAAAGGTATATATTTGCAAAATGCTCATATTTTTGCGACAAATTTGCAGAAAATGCTGCACCTGCCTACACTAGAATCAAACAGTGGAGCCTATATGCAGCGTTTTTCAGCAAACACCAAAACAGCACGCTCGCCTGGCCGCATAATCGGTGGCAGCCTGGTGCTTTTGCTGCTGGCGCTGAGTGTAGGCGTGTTGGTGCGCAGCGGTCAGCAGACGCTGGTTAACCCCAGTGGTCTGCACGTCGTGGCCGCCGAAAATTTCTGGGGTGACATTGCTGCGCAGCTGGGTGGCCAGTACGCGCACGTTACATCCATCATTAGCGACCCGACTGCCGACCCGCATTTATATGAATCCAGTGCGCAGAACGCCAGCGCTGTGGCCAGCGCCGACATAGTTATTATGAATGGCCTGGGCTACGATGACTTCATGACCAAATTACTGAACGCGTCAAGCAATCCCACACGTACCGTGTTAACTGCCGCTCAGATCCTCAACGTTCCGGCCGAAGCCAACCCGCACTTGTGGTACGATTTGCCGCGAGTTGGTGACGTTGCCGTGCATATTGCCACCGCGTATGAAGCCCAAGACCCGGCGCACAAATCTATCTATCAGCACAATTTGGCGCAGTTTCAAACGTCCATGCAGCCGTTGCTCGCGACTCTGCATAAGATGCAGACCACCTACACACAGACCCCTGTCGCGTACACCGAACGTGTGCCCGGCTACATTCTCGATGTCGCTGGCCTAAGCGTGCAAACGCCGCCCGGATTCGCCAGCGCAATTGAGGATGGCAACGATCCCAGCCCGGCCGACACGGCGCGCATGGAATCGCTGGTGAGCGATCACCGGGTCCGTGCGCTGCTGTATAACGCGCAAGCGGTTACGCCAATCACCGCACATATTCGGGAGCTTGCTACGGCCGCGCACATACCCGTTGTGGGTGTCACCGAAACGCTGCCAACCAATGAACGAAATTACCAGTCATGGCAACAACATCAGCTGAATAACCTGTTACACGCGTTGGAGGCGCAACCTCTATGACACAAAAAACACACTCCCGCGCCGACGCGCGCGAGCTCATTCGTCTCGATGACGCCAGCCTGGTACGCAACGGCCATGCCGTTTGGGAGCATATAAGCACGAGCATTTGCGCCGGTGAGTTCATCGCCGTTTTAGGTCCAAACGGGTCGGGCAAAACAAGCTTGTTAAAAGCATTGCTTGGGCTACTGCCGTTGGACCGCGGTACAATTCAGATTGACGGCCGGCCGCCACGTCGCGGCAATCGTCGCATTGGCTATATTCCGCAGCAGAAAAACTTCGATCCGTATGTGCCAATTCGCGGCCGTGATTTAGTGCAATTAGGCGTTGATGGACATCAGTACGGTCTTACCACCAACCCCAAAGCAGCAGCACATGTCAACAAAATCATTCGTGAAGTCGGGGCGGCAAAGTATGCGAACACCCCCATCGGCCTACTATCTGGTGGCGAACAACAGCGACTACGAATCGCGCAAGCCCTGGTCAGTGAACCGGACATGCTGTTGTGCGACGAGCCGCTGCTATCGCTGGACCTGGCATCACAGCGTTCCATTACCAAATTAATTCACGATTACCGCACGCGTACCAACGCCGCCGTACTGTTTGTAACGCACGAGATCAACCCGGTACTGCCCTGGGTCGACCGTGTGTTGTACCTGGCCAACGGGCGCTGGGTCATCGACACACCGGATAACGTGCTGCAGGCCAAAACACTGACCAACCTGTACGGCACACCAGTGGAAGTTGTGCGCATCAAAGACCGCGTGCTGGTTGTGGGCGCCGAAGACGCGGCCGAAGCGGGCGTGCATCATCACCAGGAGGAAGTATGAATTTACACTTGTATGTAACCCAAGCATTTGCCCAGCACGCGCTGATTGCAGCAGCGCTGGTGGCGGTGATGTGCGGCGTAATCGGTCCATTTGTCATCAGCCGCGGTATGGCGTTTGCAGTTCATGGCACGAGCGAGTTGGCATTTACTGGTGCGGCTGCCGGGCTGCTAATTGCTAACAACCCGATTGCAGGCGCGTTCGGCGGTGCGGCAATCGTAGCTACGTTGTTGGCCACGCTTGGCGGCCGCGAACGGGAGCGCGATGCGACTATCGGGGTCGTGCTGGCGTTTGGCCTGGGCATTGGCGTACTGTTGCTCAGTCATTACCATGGGTTCGCCACGGCGGCGACTAACATTTTGTTTGGCAATATTTTTGGTGTGAGCGCCGGGCAGCTACTACTGCTGCTGGGCATTGGCATAGCTGTGCTCGTTGGTATGTTGGGCATCTACCGGCCGCTGTTATTTGCGTCGGTCGACCCCGACGTCGCCATGGCGCGCGGCATTCCGGTACGGCTGCTATCGCTCGCGTTTTTGTTCATGCTGGCGTTGACTGTCACTGCGGCGGCGCAAGTTGTCGGTACGCTATTGGTGCTGAGTTTGGCGATCACCCCAGCTGCGGCAGCACAACGTTTGGCGACGAGGCCGCTCACCATTACATTGCTGTCGATTGGGTTTGCGCTGGTGGCCAGTGTTGGTGGGCTGCTTGCCAGCCTGGCTAGCGGTAACGTTAAGCCGAGCATTTTTGTGACGGTCATTAGTTTTGGGCTGTACGTATTCGCCCGCGTTATCGGGCCAAGCCGAACGCGACGCTAACAAGCCCGATTCAGATCGTCGGGACGATTCGCGCTACAGACTCTTGAGTCCAGTCACAATACTTTGCGCGTCGCTGCGGGCAGTTTGCAAGTCAGCGCGTGCTGTTTTGAGCTGGTCATTGTCATCACTCAAGATCGCGTGGTTGCTGTTGTAGTCATTTGGTTCTAGCCCAATGACCGATGTTTCAATGTTGACCGAGATGGTTTGCGCGGCGGTAACTTTGGCGTTCAAGTCGTCCAGCTTGGTCTGCAGGCCGCTGGTGTCTTTGCCGGCTTGCTTTTTGGTGGTTAGGCGCGTTTGCAGTTTTTGGGCCAATGTGGCCAGCTTGGTTTCCAGCACTTGCTGATCGTCAGCGACCTTGACCAGCGCCACCTTCGGCACAACCAATGCGTACACCCGGTACGAGGTCAAAATGTCCTGCGCGTCGGCACGCGCGGCATCAATGGTCGTTTCCGCATCGAGCTTGGCTTTGAGTGTATTGAGCCCGGTGATCGTCGTACTGACTTCGGTCGACAGCGCTGCCTTGTCGCTGGCCGACAGCTTAGTTGCGGCGTTGATTTTATTAGTTAACGTGTTAAGCGTAGTCAGACGACGAGCAATTTCTTGATCACCCTTGGCAATGATGTTTTGCACGCGCGTATCTTGCGCGGCCGTTTTTGCCGGAGTAGCGGCGTTCGCCACCCCATTCATCATCATAGCGGCGACAGCAGTTAGCGTGCTGCCCGCCAGTAATGTTCGTTTTATATGTCCGGTGATTTGCATGGATGTTCTCCTTATTGCCCTTGCATAATACGTGGCAAAGCTTGTTGTTTTCTGGGGATATTGTTTAATTAGTTGGAACGGAAATCTGCTGGTCATTCAAGCCGCTCGTAACGGTGTTAGACTCGTTACTTTCCTGATTGGCGGAGCTATTGATGCTGTTCATGTCGCTATCTAAGCTATTGTCGTCCGTGCCGGAGCTAAGCGTGGTTGATTGCTGCCCGCTTGCAGTCTGGGACGTCCCGTTCTTGTTCGTTTTATTGTGATGTTTGACGACGGTATATCCGGCAAACCCAACCACCGCCAGCACAATCACCCCGAGCACAACGATGAGCGCGGTGTGACCATATTGATTCTTGCGTACATTCATATTGATCTCCTTCAGTTGCGGTATCCTTCCTAATAATACATGAATGAGGTCAAAAGCGTGAGCGCTATGGTGTAGGACTAGGGGTCACGATCCGCCCGATGAGCATGATTGCATATACATGTTATTACATATTTCTGCTGTTTGTGCTATACTTATGGCCTTATGAGTTTTGTCCGCTACAGTACTGAATTTTTACCTGAAGCCAGTTTTGCTGATCCTACCAATGTACAGATGCGCTTTGCCGCAATGATGGAGGCAGACTTGCCTGGGTTTGTGGTACGCGCCGCTGGCAACGACATAGAAGAAGTAACTGCACGACTGCAAGAAAGCGTTGGGGCGGACTATCCGTTCGGGTCTCGTGAACAAAATCACGCAGCCTTTATCTTTTGCGATCGTTCGACCGATGGCCTCGGCTTACACGTCGATAGTGATCCGCTGCGCACCAAGGACCAAACACGTATCAATGTGCATCTGACTACACGGGGCAGCGTTGTTGCCAGCCTATTTACGCCCAAACCATCCACTGGCAAATGGGGCTATTATGACTGGAGAAAACTTAGCTACAGTGATAGCGACAATTGTATTGACGACTTCGCCGTTATTCCGGTGGAGCACCGTGCCGAAATAGCGCCGCAGGACTTGCTCGTCTTTACAAGCAGGAGGCATGCGCACGCGTTTCGGTCTACCGCAACGCCACGCTGGTCGGCGGTTAATGTGTTTCATGTACCCAACAGAACGTAAACAACCCGGTTTAAGGGGTTGTTTACGTTTGGCTGCTACAGTTATTTAAGCTTTGCCTAGTAAGCTGTCGATGCGCAAGATTTGCTTGTCGCTGGTTGGTGCCAGCTCAAATGCAAGTCCGCTTTTTGTCCGTACTGCCATGTATGGCCTTTCGTTTATTTGTTTTTGTAAAGTTTTTGTTTGTGATCACGAACACCCATTATTATACATAATTGTTATGCTTTTGTCAATGGATGGTCGTGTAACCACTTAGTTGTGATTATTACGAATTCGGACGAACCTGGCAAGCAGAAACTTTTACGAACAGCCGAACTTATCCACAGGCTGACTATTCAAAGGCGTATAGCCCGAATAATTCTACAAACTTTCCAATAACTCTGGCAGCTCGACGCAAGCGCCTTCGCCATCGGCAGGGCCAGACATATGGTTTGCACCGTGCTTAATAACCAGCTCCGCGCCTAGCTCTTGCTGAAGTCTATTACCATATTGCCGCGACACAAAGGGGTCGCTGTCGGACTGAATGGCGACGAAACCTTCAAGAGCTTTGGGCTTCACACGAGCAAAATCAATCCGTGTTTCAAAAAAGCTCTCCAGTTCTGAAAAGCCCAGTTGGTCGGTAAAGCCGGCAACCAGAATCGCTTTTCGGATTCGCGTGTCCGCCGGCAAAGATTCTAGGTAGCGCATAATGGTCACCGTCCCGAGCGAATGGCCAATCAGCAGCAGCTCGTCGTCCGGCTCGCCTATGACTTCTTGTAAGGTGTGCAGCCATTCACTGTACTGTGGCTCATCAGTGTTTGGCATATCGGGCACCGTTACCTGATAGCCGCGCTTTTCCAACTCCGTTTTTGCCCACGGATACCAGGCGTAATGACTGCTGCCACCCCAACAGTGGATAATAACGGCGCGTTTCATTCGTAGATTCTCCAAACACCTTCGGTTATAACATTGATGTCGCCGTCCACCACGGCCAGGGCGGTTTGGTCGTCGATGGCGTAGACTTTTTTATGGTTTGCTTTGGCGTAGGTTTCGACCGTGGCAAAGCGGGATTGGTCACAATGTGGTTCGATTTCGAAATCAACATATTTGAGGCCGGTTAGATCCGTTAGACCCGGCAAATTCGGATCACCCGGCGGCATGGCTGCGACTTCAATACTCGGCGTCATGGTGATGGAGCTGGCGCTGCCGCCGACGTAGACTTTGTTTTGGAGCGCACCGTGTAAATACTCCTCAAATCCTTGTTTTCTGATCTGGTCCAGCAAGTAAAAGGTGTTACCGCCGGTCAGGTACAACACATCGCAGGCGTCCAGCCGCGCGCGCCAGTCAACGTCCGCGTCGGCAAAGTCGACCATGTCGATCCACTGAATGCCGAGCCTGCGCAGATCTTCGTATTGCCGGAAGAACCAATCAGTTTTGTTGCCTCCTTCCACATTTGCCGCAGTCGGAATGAACGCCAGTCTGATGTCTGCCGCTGGTTTGCCAGCCATATCTAAAAGACATTTGGCGATCGTGCCGTTCGTAATCCCAGCTGAAGTGAGCAGCAATTTCATAGGGCAATCATAGCAAAGGTCTAGATGGAAAGTAAATCTTCGCCGCAGCGCGCCGTTTAGGAGTTAAGGTATTTCTGCTCAAGGATTTTGGCGCTGGTTCGGACCTGTCGCCAACGGACCTGTCGCTCGGCATCATCGGCAACGTTAATCCCATCGGGAAGCTCCAGGTCCGCAACGTTGTCAAATATGGCGTTAACCAGGGGTTCTTTGCCGCTTTCGTACCACTTCATCCACAATTCATTGTTGCACACAAGTATCCCGACCATTTGATAGGCGATTTGCTCGTTGTTTTCGTCGGTCAACTCTTGTAGCAGCTGCGACCAGCGTTGCGCGAGTTCAGTTATTGATGTCGGCATTGAAGACATAGTGATTACGACGCCTCGCGGGCGCGCATTTTTTTGTATTCTTTGAAGGTCATGTAGGTGCGGGGGTCTGCGACTCTGTCTACAAAAAGCACGCCGTTCAAATGGTCAACTTCGTGCTGAATGACGTGCGCGACGAAGCCGTCAAAATCTCGTTCATGATGTTTGGCTTGTTCGTCCTGCCAGGCGAGCCGGATTTTTTTGAACCGCGGCACCTGTGCGTAGAGTTCGGTCCCGCTGATGCAGCCTTCCCATTCTGGTGCCGCCTCGCCGTAGTGCTTAACGATTTTGGGGTTGATGATGGTCAGCTTTTGGCGTTTTAGATTGGGCCGCGTCGGTGTTGGTTTGGTGTCGATAACACTGACCGGCAAGCTTTTACCAACCTGCGTTGCCGCCAGCCCCACGCCATATTTGCGGTTCTCCAGCGTAAAATACATGTCAGCGATGAGGTCTTGCGTCTCCGCGGCCAGGATTTGTTGGTCACTTAGAGGCGCTGGAACAGATCGCAGAATTGCATTCCCAAACTCAGTCTTGCGTAGCAATTTGCTCATAGTAGTAGGTAGTAGGGGCGGACTGGCTACTCCGCCCCTAGCGTTCCCTTTTTGTCGCTGTAGTCCTTGATGTATGGGATGGCCGCTGCAGCCAGAATGGTTAGAATGCCGACCATAACCAGCACGCTGACATGTTCATGGAAGAATAGAACACCGAACAGCACACCAAACACGATTTCGAGCAGGCCTAATATGCCTGCCGCGCCGGCTTCGATCAGTTTGATGCCTTTGACCAGCGACCACGATGCGACCACCGATGCCGCTGCAAAAATCAGCAAATACAGCCACTGCATGTGCCAACCGACCGCTGGGGCGGGCTCGCGGATCAACAGCGCCATCGCTAGGCTCGCGACCGCCGAGGTCACCCACAGCGCAATAGTTGCCTGCGTCGCATTGTAGGATATCTTCTTGGCAATCACCGCATTGGCGGCGGCGCTGAGTCCGCTCAACACCGACGCTAACAGCGGTAACATGCCGATGCCGTGCGTACTTGGCGAAAAAATACAGGCCAAGCCAACGAACCCCAGCACCGTAGCTAGCAGTTTATCGCGCGTAAACCGCTCCTTGTTGAGCAGCCAGCCAAAAAAGAACATACCAATTACGATACTGGCATAGTTTATGGTCAAACTGATACCCACGCCCGCGTGCAAAATGGCATAATACAGCGGGCCCCAAATAAACAGCGACCCAGCCAGCAGTCCGGCCAGGTGACGCCAATTTTTGCGCCAGCGCACCGGCTCAAAGCCGTGGTACACAAACGCAGGCGGCAAAAGCAAGAGCACAACCAAAATACTCCGCAGCCCCGACGCCGTGTAGCCCCCGAAAAAGTTGCCCATCAGCTTGGTCCAAATGCCGTAACTGGCATAGAACACCGACGACAGCACAACCAACGACGCGCCGAGTGGAGCCTTGTATTGTTTACTCATCACCTTGATAATAGCAGATCGGGCGCGGCTATAGGTTGATCATAACTGGCGCAGGTAGTCCTGAACACCTTTGAGCCAGCCGCCGGTGAAGTAATCTGCGGGCTTAAAGGTTGCCACGTCGACCCATTTGTTGGCGTCGTGGTTGCCACCCAGCTGGATATTGCCGCCAAGATATTCCGCCTCGTAACCAACGGCAAAAATGCGCACCGGCTGGCCCGTAGATTGTTCGATCCGTTCGTGCCGGAAAAATACCGTGGGCTGGCCCAGTTTGTACGTGACGTCCGGGCCAAGTTCCTCACGCGTGCGATAACATCTTCCAGCGGCGCGCTAAACTCATCTGGTTTGAGCCGTCCACCCGGAATATCCCAGTTGTCAAACACATCGTGCGTAATCAACAGCTCGTTGCCACGGCGCAGCAGCACCTTAACCGCCACAAAATATACATCTTTCGGCTCGTTCATGCAATTATCATAGCAGACCCTCAACTTAACTTAGCAATGATTAATGAACTAGGACCTGGAATGTCCTGACTTCAGGGTTGTTGCAATGCGGCCCTGAATGAATAATAGGCCGGCTTGGGCCTATAGTTCGCATCGAACATCAAGGGGCGCGCATTCTGGGTTGACGGGCCCATGTAGTTATACCAGGTTTCAGCATCGGTTATTCCAAGCTCAGAAAAGCTATGACAAACCTTCGACTCTATGCATGCCCGCATTATGTTATAATAAATTTGGCCTTCAATCTGATCTCGTACAGAGTCAGGCGCCGATACCGCACTCATATTAACGTCGAATTCAGTCACATATACGTTGACTCCTATGGCGCCAAAGCGTTGCATGTTCTGAATAACCTCCTGCTTGTCAGGCGGATGTGTACCATCGATATGCATTTGCATACCAATACCATCGATGGGTACACCACGCGCTTTGGCCGCTTTAATATAGGCATACATGGCATCCGACACGGGGTTAAAGTGCTCGTTATCAAAATCGTTGAGGATCAGTTTTGCATCTGGGTCGGTCTGATGCGCCCACACAAATGCCTGATCAATATATGCCTGACCTCCCGCATGGTCAGCCCACCAGTCATGCAAGCCATTTATGTGGAGACCGCGAGTAAACGCTTCATTCACGACCGTCCACTCTTTTATCTTACCCTTGTACCTACCGACGGTGGTAGCAATATCATCATGAATAATATGCATTAGTTGTGCCTGTGTGTAGCTGCCATTTTTCAACCAGTCGGGCAACCACTTATCTTCGCCCCACAGCAAATGATGGGCCTGTATTGCCATGCGATGAGCCTGCGCATAGGCCACTACAGCGTCCATGCCGGTAAAATTGTATTGCGCGGGACCAGGACGCAACCCACCATCCGTGAAATACCAGTTCGGGGTGTTGTCTATGAGCGCCAGGTTAAACTGCGTACTCAATATTTTGTTGTAATGAGGGTCGTTTAGCTTGGTTCGAATGGCGAAATTTCCCAGTTCAATGCCGTGTTTGGCCGCAAGTGCCTTGAGGGGTGGTGCAGGTAAATTAGGGTGGAAGGTGTGGGCCAAGATGCTTCCTAAACCTATAGCAACAAGCATAATGAGAGCCAAATATACTCCACCATAGCGGTGGCGGGCTTTGTTTTTAAAGAGTCGGGCTACCTGGTTCATATGACTATTTTATCAAAAGGCCCCATACAGGTGGGCCTGAGACAAGCTCTGTAATAATTTCTATATTCGTAAATACTGTTTATGAACTATAGTTATAGAAGGTGCGGAGGAAACTTGAGTCCCGAAAAGCAATCTGAGTTTAGGTCCCTTAAAACTACCCATAATGCCACGCTCGGGGAGCTAGAACGATACAAGCTGCTGGTAGATAGCGTGGAAGACTACGCCATTTTTCTCCTGGATGCTGACGGCTACATACAAACCTGGAATAAAGGTGCCGAAAAAAACAAAGGGTACACGGCTAATGAGATCATTGGCAAGCACTTTTCAATCTTTTACCTGCCTACCGATATAGAATCGAGCAAGCCTGAACGGGAGCTAAAACTCGCCCGGCAATTGGGTCGAGTAGAAGATGAGGACTGGAGAGTTAGAAAGGATGGTTCGCAGTTTTGGGCCAATGTCGTAATAACAGCCCTACGGGATGACCACGGAAATGTCGTCGGCTTTGCGAAAGTGACCCGTGATCTAACCGAACGAAAGCGTAACGAAGATTTACTCCGAAGTAATAATGCACAATTAAAAAAGCAACAGAGAGATCTGGAAGCTTTGAATATATCAAAAGACGAGTTTATATCACTTGCCTCACACCAGTTACGCACGCCTGCCACTGCTGTAAAACAATTGCTTGGCATGATCACGCAGGGATTCGTTGGCGACATGGCTCCCGAACAACTCAGTCTGGTAGCAAAGGCATACGATGCAAACGAGCGGCAAATCCGTGTCGTCGAAAACCTGCTCAGAGTCGCGCAACTTGATGCACGAAAAGTCTCCCTACAAACCAAGCCAGTCAACTTACGCGAGTTGTTTGCTCGTATAGTTGAGGATCACGAGACTCTCGTTGCAAAAAAAGGCCAAACCATTGGCCTAGAGTTTGAAGACGCTGTCCCAACCTCATCGAACTTAGATGCTGATCATTTCCACATGGCGCTCAGCAACTTAATTGACAATGCTAGCAAATACTCTCAGGAAGGCGAGAGGATTTCTATCGCAGTAGGGACAAAGGACGATATGCTTTACGTCTCTGTTAGTGATAATGGGGTGGGAATAAGCCCCAAGGACCAAAAGCTATTATTCAAAAAGTTCTCGCGCATCCCCAACGACTTATCCGAAAAAGTCGGTGGCAGTGGCCTTGGGTTGTACTGGGTAAAGAAGGTCATGGCAATGCATAATGGCAACGTTAGCGTACAATCAGCAGAAGCCAAAGGTAGTACTTTTGTGCTCACGGTGCCACTGGAGGGAGTTGATGCGTAAGATACTTGTGGTTGAAGACGAGGATCTGCTGCGTGAATCGTACAGGATAATTATTTCGACCGAGCCATATGACGTGGACACCGCCAAAAACGGTCAGGAAGCCCTCGATAAATGTGCTGAAAAAACGTATGACCTTATACTGCTCGACCTTATGATGCCGGTTTTAGACGGCGTAGGGTTTTTAGAGCGTTTCGATAACCCTGATACCAAAGTAGTTATATTAAGCAACCTATCTACGGGTGAAGTACTTGAGAAGGCGCTAAAGCTCGGCGCGGATTCAAACATCATAAAAGCGTCACTTTCACCTAGAGATCTACTTTCCAAAGTGCGCTACGAAGTCACTTCAATAACATAATTACCCCGTGATTGTTGCCGAAGAAATACCAGCCGCGCAAGGCTAGGACTGGAACCGAGTCTACGGGAGGTGATATTTTAGAACAAACAAAAAGGGGCTTCCGCGCCTTCGTACTCTGATTTGATTGCGGGGGCAGGACAGTGCCCAGCAGAGCTGGGCTTCTCCGTTCGCCTGCGGCTCACATCCGCCGAACCTTTTTGGCTCGAATCTGGCACACAAAACCAAGAAAAATACCCGACGCCAGGTCGGGCACTTTTCTTGGTTGCGGGGGCAGGACTCGAACCTGCGACCTCGTGGTTATGAGCCACGCGAGCTGCCGCTGCTCCACCCCGCGTCATCCCTATTCAAAAATAGGATCCCACCTTAGTGGGACGTACTCGCATTAGTATAGACCAAACAATATCTGTTGTCAATCTTGCGTAGCTGCCCGGTGAAACAAAAAGTTCATCCATGCCTGAAAATTACGCTGGTACGCCGGCTGCTTAGCCTGCGTTTGGCGGACCTGGTCTTGTTCGGGATTGGGCAGTTGCACGGTGTGCGCCAGCGCGACATTTTGCGGAACGATCAGCATGGTTTCGCCAGGCGCAGCCAGGCCGAAGTTCTGCCGGGCAGACAATTCCAGGTACTGGTTTGACTCGTAATAACTGTTTTGCAGTTTGGTGTTGGTGTTGGCCAGCTGCTGCACTTGGTTTTGCTGTTCCAGGCGCGAGATTTGCTTTTGCAGCGCGTAGTTAGTATCGATCACCTTGACGCCGCTCCAACTAATAAGCAGTACAATCACCAAAAACAGCAACAACCCCGCGGCGCGCACGTCGCGAAACTGTAGCATGTAGTCGTAGATTTTTTCCGGATCGAAGCGTTTGTTGTTTGTTTCCATATTGTCCGCCCTTAAATTATATACTGCACCGCCATCTTCTGCTATACTCATCCCTGTTACCACGGGGATGTAGCTCAGTGGTTAGAGCAGGCGGCTCATAACCGCTTGGTCGCTGGTTCAAGTCCAGCCATCCCCACCAGACTGGATTTCAGTGGCTCTTACAAGTGTCGCGAACGGTTCGCGCCAGAGGTAAGATGCCACTTTTTCATTGTCTACGCGCAGGTTCAAAAACTCCTCTTTGCTTAGCTTGATTTTACTGGGCGTTACAACCTTTTCCTGCAACTTACGGATGTCGTCTTCAAGCCCCCTTTGCTGATCAGCCAGCTCTTCTAGGCGCTTCATATTAGGAGCATACGCTGGCGAAGACTCTGAAAGTGTACCCAGACTAAGCGCTCGATCATTGGCCTCTTTTTGGATATGAGCCAGGACGCCACGTTTGCTGTGCAAATCCTGTTTGATCTCTACAATTTTCTCTGAAGTGTGCCCATCAATTGCTTTACTGTAACACTCGTACGCTTCGTCTGACAGCTCCAATTTTTCCAATGTGGCATAGATCGAATTAAAGATATTTTTTGCTCTCAGCGACTTAGGTGAACGCTCACATTGTTTATTGTGCGACATAAGCAACTAATCTAGACTAGTTCGTCCGGCAAAGCTATTCGAGATGAAAAATTTGCCCATCTCTGACTTAGCTGCTCTCTATATAAAATATCCAAGCTGGCAACCTTATTACCAAGCTGGGCATAGATGTAGTCTCTGGGAAAGCTAAATACCCTTTTAAAATCAATAATCAAGTTGGGAAGCGCGTCGATTCCTTCGGGAGTAATAGCATGAAATCTTCGTTCTCTATTGGCGAGCATTTTTTTCCAGTTATCACTTCCCCAGTGCTCCATTTTCAATGCAAGGTTCTGCATGTGTATGCCTTCTTTAAGTTGATCTTGTAAGAAGGCAGGGCATGCCAATATAGTTTGCAAATACTTGTCTTGATCCTTATATTTCCCTTGATGCGCATTATAGTCATGTTCTAAATCACATTCCTGGGCCACAATTACCCAAAAGGGAAAAACTATGGTCTCTGTTTCTCCATCTTCAGTAATGAATTTATACTGGAGCTTTTGGAAAATGTCACCCTGGTGCGGCCGATCCGTAAGTAATGCGCCAAACATAAGAGCTACTCGTTATGCACTAATAACACGTTTCCTCGTAGATACTACGCTCGGATTATATATTTTTACATCATCCTTTCGTACAACAGTGTAAGAGCTATCTATATATTTTGAACCTATCACCTTGGTACTTACCGTACTGGACTTTTTTCTCTCATTCCTACGCTTCTGTACCATCTTCAATAACCCCCATTTCTTCTCTTAAATCATCTGTGATACTACGCTCGAAGTAGATAGCAATCACCTTGTTAAATCCCTCCAACAGAGAGGCACACTCCTCAAATTTGCGTGGACTATCAGTAAAGGCATCAAAATCTAAGATGAATTCATCCTTAGAAATTGGCGCAGGAAAATACTCGTTGAATAAACCGTAATTAAAATTAACTTTTACGTCTTCATCATGTTGAATGAACATTGTGTGCATTGACCTTCGCAGTAGCGTAGGGTCAACAAAGTCTAATGAAGCTGTCAGTTTTGGATTTATGTACTGCTGCCATCCATTATCTAATTTCTTGGGTGCCACTTGATTCACATATCGTAATCCAACCCTATTGATCGTCTCTATGCACTTGACCGTTTCAAAGAAAAGGCGCTGGGCATCAGCTACAGTTCCCTTATAGTCTCGAAATTTTATATATTTAGCGTATGTAATTGCGAATGATTCATTCGTAATTGTAATGACATGCGAGGCATCGCTACTCTCTATTTGCCACAGGACATTGTCTTCCTCATGGCTCTTTATTGCGCTACCATCTCCTTCAATTATAATGCCTCGCTGCCTAATCGTAGATAAAGTTGAATACGCTTTGCCTAGCGAGTCTTTGTATGACTTGAGAACTTCGTCCGTGATAGTATCCTGTTTAGGGAACGTTAACTGGCAAATTACCTGGCTTAAGTAATTTGTTTTGTACTTTTTCTTGTCCGAATCAGACATCATCACTACCCGTCTTTAACCGTATAATGCACCGGTAATATAATCATAGCATTTCTTACTTTAAATTTTCCTTTAATTTGTGCGCTATAAATTTGGCTATAGAAGATACCCTTAATTAGGTTCAATAGCTATCGAGTATAGCTTATCTTACGCTTCAGTACCTGTAGGATAGTACGGTGCTGGTATGTGACACCTCACTTAAATTAGCACTCCAGTCTGGGGTTGGGTTGGCTACAAACCACTCCGCCAGATCTGCTATAATCTGTTCAAGGATTGTTGCATCATCCCCACCACAGAAGTTACCGAATCGGAGTCACCTATGACAGCATTGAATTACCCAGAAGGTCAGTTTGCTATGGCCCTTGAACGGCTCGCAACGAGCGCGCGTGAAACCCAAAACGATGCCGTAGAACGGGCACAGGCATTGGGCGCCATACTTAGTCGGCACGTCAAGATTCTAAACCAAGACAGGCACTACTGGCGCCCCTTGAGCGAAGATAAGGACGCCACGACGGGCGAAGTTATGGAACACCACACCGATGGCGCTGCTGCAACCTGGATCATCCCCACGGTTGAAGCCACGCTCACTTTTAGTGTCGACCCCGCCCATAAAGAACATTTTGACTCTCCCAACTGGCTACCTAATTTCCATGCCGCCAGGCTCGAGCTTGAGCAGCTACCCATGCCCCACACTAGTTACATTGGCGGTGCGCCTACTGGCGAATTTTCTTATATCGATCTTGCGCGAACCAGCACGCTCGACACAGATGCGCCCACTGGTACGGGCGATCTTTGCATGGCAATGTTCGTCGAAACGGGCACCCCTTTATCCGGCGACGAAACCCAAACCGTCATTGGCGCTCTTAGCCTTATGTTACCCGTTGAGGGCTCGTCCCGCATTCTGCCCCGTTAAACATGCACTCAAAAATTGTCTGTTAAATTTTCGTGAAATATCGCTGCGATTTTGTGTGTAGACTGGAAGACTGCATATATAATGAAGCAACGAGATATGACAAATACAGATATCGAAACTAAGGCACAACAATTTCTGGCATTATTTGCGGATGACACCGAGGCGGCGATCGCCGCGTTGCGGCAGGCCGGCACCAAAAAGCATCAGGCCACGGGCCGCACGCCTGCGCCGGTTGGGCCCGTTTTGGTCAACATAAACGGACTGTCCAAAGCCTACAAAGTGGGCAAACAGCACATAAATGCACTCGACGATGTATCGCTCGCCGTACACGAAGGCGAGTTCGTAGCCTTTACCGGTCCGAGTGGTAGCGGCAAGAGCACCTTACTGCAGCTAATCGGCGGCCTGGACAAACCCAGCCGGGGCACCATTACCATCGACGGGCAAGAACTCACCACGCTCAGCGACCGCAAACTATCTGTATTTCGCAACCGCACCATTGGGTTTGTGTTTCAGTTCTTCTACTTGCAGCCGTTTTTGCGGCTGGAAGCTAACCTGGAAGTGCCGGGTATGTTCGCCCGCATCAAACATAGCGAACGCAAAACGCGCGCCGGCGAACTTGCGAGCGCTGTGGGCCTGCAGGACCGGCTACGCCACTTGCCTAAAGAACTGTCCGGCGGCCAAATGCAGCGTGCTGCCATCGCGCGCGCCATGCTCAACCGGCCCAAACTCATTCTGGCCGACGAACCGACCGGCAACCTGGATAGCGTCAACGGCAAAGCCATCATTGACCTATTTGAACAGATGCGCCGCGAGTTTGGCACTACCATCATCATCGTGACGCACGACCCCAAAGTCGCCGCACATGCCGACCGTGAAATTGTCCTTCGGGACGGGAGAATTGCTCTATGATTCGATTGCAAGACGCCACTATGTTGGCGCTCACCAAATTGCGCACGCGTAAAGTGCGGCTCACTATTACGGTGGTTATTTCCGGGTTGCTATTTTCTATATTAATGGGAGCGTCGCTGGTGGCACGTGGCGCGTTTGCCAGTATTGACTCGTTCAGTAAAGAGGGCTTGGGCCAACGCTACATTGTGTCAGGAAACGACACCGAAGTGTTCGATATATTCAGCAACAAGGACGTGATAGCCCGGGCGCAGGACTTGCAAAAAGACCTGATTGCACGCAAAACAGCCGATGCCAAACGGCTTGGCATCGATTACGATCCTGCGAACGAACCCCAAGCGGTCAACACATTTAATGTACCGGGCAATAGCGCGCAGCAGAACCTGGCGCCTGACTCGGTGGCCGGCAAGCAGGCAATCCAGGAATATCTTGCCAGCCATCCGTTATTGGGCCAGAGCGATTTTGAACGCGAAGCAAAGCCTTACGGCGCAAACGCGTTTTATATTAGCCAACCCTATCCGTACTCTGTTGATGGCACATTGCAAGTCCTGGAAGGCGGCAAGGAGTCGTTCAACACTTCGTCACAAAAGCAGCATCCGGACGCATTGCAGTCATTCACGAACAGCTGGTCGCTTATGAGTTCCGCAATGCTCAAGCCGTTTGTACTGAAGGGTGAGTCGCTGGATGTCGGCACCGATGGTTCGATCCCGATGGTGATTCCAGTTTCGGCTGCGCAAAGCCTGATCAACTTGCCAGCATTGCCTGCTACCGCAACCCCGGCTCAGAAGTTGGAACGAACCAAAGAATTGCGTCAAAAAATCCGCGACTTTACGTTTTCTATGTGTTACCGCAACGCTACATCGGCCAACCTGATTGAACAAGCCAACGAGGCGCAAGCACAAGCCGATCAGAACAAAACGAACAAAGATTACAAACAGCCGGACCTAGTGTACGGCCTGCCGTCACAAGCGTGCGGCACGGTGCCAGTCATTCGCGATGCGCGGGACAGCGACCAAAAAACGCAGGACGGCAAGCAGGAACAATTCCAGGAAGATTTTGGTAAACCGGTCGCCGCCCAAGCCACCATCAGCTTCCGTGTCGTCGGTATTGTGCCCGACCCGGTCACGCAGAATGCGGCAGGCGTCAACCAAATCATCAGTTCGCTTGTGACCTCGTCGCTAGGCGGTGGGTGGTTCACTCCATTAGAAGCGGCGCAAAAACAGCCTTTGCTGTCACAGTTTTTCGACCCAACACGTGGCGCGCTTAACGGGTCTCGCCCCGTGCAGTATGCAGAATTCAATGGCTCTGACCAAGCCGAGCAGTTCCTGAGCAAGGCCAATTGTACGCCAAATTTCGCGGCAGCCAACAACGCCGATCCGCTCGAGCAATGCATAAAAGATGGAAAGCCATTTACGCTGATGCCGTTTGGTAGCAACAGTTTGGCAGTCCAAAAGATACGCGGCGACTTTGGGCTAATATTCCGTTTGGCGGCGTTGGGCGTAGCAGTTATCGGCGCCATTATTATGATGGGGACCGTTGGACGTTTAATCGCCGATAGCCGCCGTGAGACCGCCGTGTTCCGCGCGATCGGCGCCAAAAAACTGGACATCGCACAGATTTATTTACTCTACACCATGCTGTTGGCGCTGCTGATTGCAGCCTTTGCTTGCCTAATCGGTGTTGCCGCGGCCGCAGTTGCGCAGCACATGTTCGGGGGCGCCTTTACGGTGCAGGCGTTGGTGGCTTACAATTCATCGGATCTTAATCAGACGTTCTCGCTATTCTCGTTCTATTGGCCGGACGTACTGTACTTGGCGGCGATTGCGGTAGCGACGGGACTACTGAGCGCGGCATTCCCGCTCATCCGTAACCTGCGGCGCAATCCGATTCGCGATATGCGCGACGATACGTAGCATCTGGTTAAAGCGTGCTAGAACAGGCTGCCTTGTGCGCGTTTTTGAGCGCGCCTGTGGCTGGCTTGCTGCTGAGCGGCCAAGTTGTCGTCGGTTGTGCGCTTTAGAATGTGCGGCGGCAGGTCACGCACAAACGACGTCGGTTGCGCAGGTTCACGGCGGCGAGAGCGCGCGTGCAACAGATATAATTCGTCACGAGCGCGCGTGGTGGCTACATAAAACAGGCGTTTTTCTTCGGCGATATGTTGAGGTGTCGGTCGCGCATTATGATAATGCGGCAATAGCCCCTCCTCCACACCAATGACGTAGATAACCGGAAACTCCAAACCTTTGGCTGCGTGAATACTCAATAATGTCACGGCTTCAGCAGCCGGGTCGTAGTAAGCCTGCTCGGCAAGCTCGGCAATGTGGTTCAGATAATCCGTGATCGGCCAGTCGTCGTAGCGCACGAATGAGTTCATAAATTGACGCAACGTTTCACTCACTGGCATGGCCAGCGTAGCGACAATCTGCGTAACGCACGTTGTGAGCGAGGACGGCATACGAACGCATAGCGGCGCAAGCAACGTCTGCAGTTGCGTCCGCGTAAACCCTTCGATTTCAGGACGTTCGGTCGTACCTGCTATGAACGCCAGGGCCTGCAAAATCGTTACAACCTCCGGTTGCATGTACGGGGAATCCTCGCCAGCCACCTGATAGGGAATACCCGAATTTTCCAGACTTTTGCGTACCGTTTTAGCAATGCTGTGCGTGCGGTACAAAACGGCGAAATCGCGAAAGGTATGATTGCCCGCCGCTGCATGGTGGTCGCTGCCGCGCAACATGTCGCTGCCGCCGATTTGCCGTTCAATATTACGCACAATCCAGTCGGCTTCACCATATTCGTTAAGCGTTTCGACCAGGCGCACTGTGCCCACGTCGGGTCGCGCTGCCTGGAGTTGTGGCGCATTCGGAAAGACGGCATTGGCCAGCTGTACCACAGGAGCAGCCGAACGGTAATTGATCGTGAGGGTTACCCGCTTAGCCGCGGGATGGTCGCGCGCGAACTGGTCGAACACAGCAGCGCTTGCGCCCCGGAATCCGTAGATCGACTGCAACGGATCACCGATTACTGCGACGTTGCCGTGCGGGGCGAGCAGCTTGACGATGGCGTATTGTAGTTCGTTGGTGTCTTGGAATTCGTCGACCAGTAAGTGGCTGGGTCGCAGGTTTTGGGCGACTTTTTCCGTGCGCAGCGCAGTGTATAATGCTAACAAAACGTCGTCAAAATCTTGTACATCGCGGACAGCGAGTTCCGCGTTGTAGGCGTTCACGAGCGTAGCAATCGTCGGATCATGCGGCGGCGCGAGCTGGTTTTTGGCGCGCGAGATCATGAGGCCCAGCTCGTTCGCAGTCCACTGTTTTACAGCATGCTTGCGTTTGAGCGAGCGTACAATCTGTGCTCGCGTAGCATCGTCAATAATGGGTAATGTCTCCTGGTTTTCGCGCGCCAAAAATTGCTGCGCCAAAGCATGAAACGTATTAATGCGCGGCAATTGTATGTCGCCGCCCAACGCCGCGGCCACACGGTCGCGCATTTCGGCCGCCGCTTTGTTGGTGAAGGTCAACGCAATGACCGAATCAGGCTGCGCCCGCCCCGTTTGCAGTAACTGGACCAGGCGCGCGGTCAACGTTTTGGTCTTGCCCGTGCCAGGTCCAGCGATCACCATGAGCGGTCCTTCACTGTGTGTGACGGCTTCGCGTTGTGCGTCGTTCAGCCCCTCGAGCGCGTTCACAGCAGCGATAATTGCGCGGTGGTTTCGGCTCGCTCCTGCGCGTCTTTAAACACTTTGATAGTACCGAACACGCCATCAAATCCCGGATCACGATACACCTGGCCCATGCGGATGCGTTCAATGGCCAGGCCGATGAGCGGCGAATATGCCTTTATGGTGTCTACCGGAATTTTACGCAAAATGTCGAACTCGCTGCCCAGCTGCGCGATCGCATTGCGATACTCTTCGCCAACTGCTTTGCCGCTGGTGGTTTTGACACCTCGCAGCTCGGCCAGCACTTCAGCCAGCGGCACGATGTATTCTACATTTTTAGCTGGCGCGACATCAGCCAACGCGCGACTGGCCAGCTCGTCAATGCGATATTCAACGCCCACGACCAGTGGTTTATGGCAGGTTGGGCACAGCCCTTCGTGCGCCTTAGTTTGCTCAGGGGTAAAACGTATGCCGCAGGTACGGTGCCCGTCGGCGTGGTATTTGCCCTCTTCTGGAAAAAATTCAATGGTGCCGGCAAGCCGGTGGTCGTTGGCTTTGATGCCCGAAATAACATCGTCATATGTCGGCTTGCACTGCATGACCGTGGCTTCGCGCCCCAGTTTTTGCGGTGAATGCGCGTCGGAATGAGACGTAACCGCCAGACCGTCCAGATTGGCGATGCGGCCGTTCATCGCCGGGTCAGACGACAAACCCGTTTCGATGGCGCGGATTTCCGGCGCCAGCTCTTCATATGCTTCCTGGATCGAATCGAAGCCGGATTTGGACCCAAACATGCCAAACCACGGCGTCCAAATGTGCGCCGGAATGTACAATGACCGCGCGTCTGTTTCCAGTGCGTGCCGCAACAATTCCTTGGAATCCAGTCCCAATATCGGCCGGCCGTCAGCACGCAAATTGCCAATGCGTTCCAGGCGTGCGTTCAGTTCACTGGCCGCCTTAAAATCCGGCATAACCAGCAGCTGGTGCAGTTTGCGCACCTTGCCGCCCTTGCTGTAGATGGTGGCGATTTCAACCGTTGGCACGAACCGAATAAGCGCATCGCGCACGCTCAGCGGCAGTTCGCGGTCAATTGCTGCAGCAATATCGTCCTTCAGTTTATACAGCCCGCCGTCGGTCAGCTCCAACTTTTGCTGAATTTCATTGAACCATTCCGGGTGTGTAAAATCACCCGTGCCGATGACCGAAATACCCTTGATTTTGCCCCAACGGTACAGCCCTTCCAGCGTACAGTCGCGACTGGTAGCGCGCGAAAAATGCGAATGAATATGCAAATCGACGATCAGTTCCATAAGCGCTCACGTCCGGCCACGTCCACGGCCGTCAAAGTTAATTTGCGTCGCGTTTTACAAACAGTACCGACGCCACGATCCAGCCAACCAGCAAATACAGCGCCACCACACCCGCCGACGCCAGCGGCGAATACACTCCCGGCTCGTGCTGCATAGCCAATATTTGGTTCTGCGCCGTGCTGGGCAAATAATTGGCGTTGATTTTGACCACGTTTTGCAACAGTGGCTCGATCGTGGTTGGCAAAATAAAGTAAAACACGATACTAAACACCAAGCTACGGAACAGAATGCCAAACAGCAGCCCCATCCACACGCCCGCGACAGTATAGCCGATGGCCTGAACCAGGACAGGCCACACTGGAAAGCCTTGCCACGAGGCGATGCCGCCCCCGGCGCTTACGCCAAGCGGCAGCAATAACGCAACCAACACCACCGTCACAACCGCGATAGTAACGCCGTACATCGCCGCGACGATAAGTTTTGCGATAATCACCTTGAGCCGACTGTTAGTCGCCATCAACGTATAGGCGATGGTATTGTAGCGATATTCGTGACAGATCAGTAAAATTGCCGCGATTCCGACAATAATGGCAGTTACGGGCACAAGATTGAGCACGCTACTTTGAAGATTCACCCCACCACCGTATGTTGAAGCGTTGCGATATCCCTGCAAATAAAATGCGATCGCGCTCACTAGCAGCAATGCGCCGCCACTAATATAATATGTCGATCGTATCGTCAGCAGCTTGCGAAATTCGGCTTTGACTGCGTTAATCATAGTTTTGCCTCCTTGGCATGCTCTTGCGCCGCCGACGGTTGACTGACGGACTTAGCGACTGGCGCCGTCGTACGATATTCTTCCGAGTCAGCAGTCAAATCCAGAAATGCTTCTTCCAGCGATGCTGTGCGACTAGTCAATTCCAGCACTGTCAGCTCGGCGCTATGCGCGAGTCGTCCGATTTCGTCAGTTGTTTTGGCATTGCGCACCGAAACGCCGCCGTCACTATCTTCAAATTCGAGTGATTTACCCTTCAGGGCTTGCTTGAGTTTGGCCAGATTATCCACGCGCACAAAAATCGACGAATGCGCATTGTTGGCGATCAGGTCTTTCATCGAGGAACTGGAAATCAGCTTACCTTTGCCAATCACTACCACGTTATCCGCCATCAGCGCCATTTCGCTAAGCAAATGGCTGGACACAAACACCGCATTGCCACCCGCCGCATATGCTTTGAGGAATTCGCGCAGCCACGCAATACCCTCCGGGTCGAGCCCGTTGGCCGGTTCGTCCAGGATAAGATATTTTGGTTCGCCCAAGATTGCGGCGGCAATGCCCAGGCGTTGGCTCATGCCCAAGCTAAATTTGCCAGGCGCCTTTTTGGCTACGTCAGTCAAGCCCACCAGCTGCAGCGCTTCATCGACACGCGTAGTTGGCACACCGAATGCGTCAGCCAGCACGTTTAGATGTTCGCGCGCGGTGCGCGTCGGGTGGAACGCCTTGGCTTCCAGCAAAATACCAACCGTCTTGGCCGGCTGCGCGTATTCGTGCAGCATTTTGCCGTCGAATGTTGTCTGACCAGCGCCGTTATCCAAGCCTAACATCAATCGCATTGTGGTGGACTTACCCGCGCCGTTTGGTCCCAAAAATCCCGTCACTTTGCCCGTCTCAACCTCAAACGAAATGTCATCAACCGCCAGCTTGTTTTTGTACGCTTTGCGCAAATGTTCAGCTTTAATCATATGCATCAAGTATACAGATGCGGAGGGGCGATGGCTACTGCTTTAGCGCATTTTGCAACAGATCGAGCAGCTCGGCGGTGCTCTGGGCGCGCATCAGCTGTTCGCGCAGTTCTTTGGCGCCGTCAAAATCGTTGATGTACACTTTGCAGAACTTGTTGAGCGTCGCCACGCGCCGGTCTTGGTCGGTCCAGGTTTCAGCAAAAAGCTTAACGTGTTTAGTATATAGTTCGATGCGTTGCTGCTTGGTGTATGCTGGCCACGGACTCGTTTCGGCAAACACAAACGGGTCGTGGAAGATGCCGCGGCCGATCATGATGCCATCTAACTGGTACGTTTTGGCCAGTTCCATGGCTTGCGCGTGCGATTCCACGTCGCCGTTACCGACGATCAGGGTGTCCGGCGCCAGCTGGTCACGCAACTCGCGCACTTTGCCGATCAAATCCCAGTGCGCGGGCACGGCGCTCATTTCTTTGCGCGTGCGGCCGTGAATAGTTAACATGCTAAGGTTTTGCCGCAGCAGCAGTTCGTGCCAGGTAAAATCCACCTCATTGAACCCGAGCCGCGTTTTGACACTGATCGGGATCTTGCCAGCCGCGCCCGCTTGCGTAGCTTTTATAATTTCCATCGCCAAATCGCGGTTATTAATGAGCGCACTGCAGCAGCCGTTTTTGACCACCGTTTTGTCCGGGCAGCCCATGTTGAGGTCAATACCGGCGAAACCTAGCTCCACCAATTCCCGCGCAGTTTTGTAGAAATTCTCCGGATTCTTACCCCATATTTGAGCAATCAGCGGTTGTTCCGCACTAGTAAATTGAATCCGTTTGAGCAACCGTGGCCGGCCCGGGCTTTGCAGCCCATCGACGTTCACAAATTCCGTAAAGAACAAATCCGGCCGCGCGCAGCCTGCAACCACACGCCGAAAAACCGTGTCGGTCACGTCGTCCATGGGCGCCAATACCAAAAACGGCCCCGGAAGCTTATGCAATAAGTTCATATCTAAACCATAATACCAAAAACTTTGCAAACCTGCCAGCCTTCAGGCCTGTGGCTTATATTTCTAGTTCGATAAAATCGCCTTGCACGACGTCGAGACTCCAAGCCTCTTCGTTCGGCAAACCCTTTACAAAAGCTACCAGTGCAAAAATGATCCACAGCGATGTCACGATAAGTACAGAGCTGTGGTCTCTGCGGCGCAAATCTTCGACAAACGCGGCGGCGCGTTTTTTGATATCCTCCACCGACTCGCCACCGTTAAAACGCGCCAACCATCGGTCGGGAGCTGCGGCCAATGCCGCTTCATACTCCTTAAAAGGTTTGCCTTCAAAACCTGATGGCCCATCGTTAAGTCGCGGGTCCACCACCACTCGTACATTGCGGCCAGCGTTCACAATGTCGGCGGTTTGCTGGGTACGCCCAAGTTCTGACACCACGATGCAATCAAGATGCGTTTGCTTGAGTTTTCCCGCCAGCGCTTTCGCTTGCTCAACGCCAAGTGGCGTAAGCGGCACGTCCACGCCAGGGTCAGCGTTGCAAAGTCCAAGGTCGTTATATGTTGAACGGCCGTGCCGTGCCAGATATATTTTCATCTAAAACGCCTTATTCCCAGCGGAAGACGCGGAAGGCGATGGCGTAGATGATGACGAGCCAGGCGCCGATGAGGCCCAACTGCGGTAGGATTTCCATGACACCTTTGCCTTCGGTGGCGATCAGGCGAATACCGTCGATAACCGGCGTTAGTGGCAGGTAGTTGGTAACCTGCTGCAGCCAGTCGGGCATGAGGAAGCGCGGGAAGAACGTGCCGGTCAGGAACATCATAGGGAACACAATGATGTTGGCGATCGGCGCAGCTTGGCGTTCGTTGCGCGCCCAACCACCCACCGCCAGACCGATGCCCAGGATCAAAATAATACCTAGCGCCAAAAACGCGCCGAGCAGTGCCACATTGCCCACGACTTTAAGATGAAATACGCCGATACCAACCGCAAATTGCACCACCATACTGACCAGCCCAATAATGGCTTGCGAAATCATGGTCGACAAAAAGTACTGCCAGGTACGGATTGGCGTGGTGTGGAAGCGGCGCAAAATCCCCTGTTTTTTGAGTTCCGGAAAGACGTTCATCGGTCCAAAAATGCCAATACCGATGATCGAGAAGCCCAACAAACCACTAAACGTGTAGTCGAAGGACGACAAGCTGTGCGCGTTGGACTGTGTAGCTTTGACGGTGAACGGCATAACGGTATTGACGTATTTGGCGTTCAGCGCCAGCGCTTGGCCGTTCAGAACTGAGGTTAGCGTCTGGGCGGCGCTGGAGTTGTTCTGCGTGTACAGCACTTCAGCTTGGCCGGTCGGCGCAGCGCCCCCGGCTTTCTTTTGCCCGAATGTATCGGGCAGCACAATGGTGGCGTCGAGCTGGCCGTGACTCATTTTGTCTGTAGCGGTTTTGAGATCGGTCACTTTAGGGTCGATCTTGAGTGAGCTGTTGTGCCGTGCGTCGGTCACAAATTGCGAGGCCGATTGTGTCTGTGACTGGTTAATCAATGCAACCTTGAAGCTACTGTCGTTGTGGCCGCCAAACAGTCCGCCAAATACGAATAAAAAGATCAGCGGGAATGCCACAGTAAAGAAAATCGCTGTGCGGTCGCGGAAAAAGCGCCGTGTGCTGAGTCGTGCAAAAACGACGACGGTGTATAATTTGCGTTTCATATTAACCCTTTAGCCCCTTACCGGTCATGTCCAAAAAGACGTCCTCCAGGTTGGCCTGTTCGACGTGTTGTTTCTTTTTGAAACCGCGTTTAAGCAAACCGTGAATCAGATTTTGCGGTGTGTCCAGCGCAATGATTTTACCGTCGTCCATAATGGCGATGCGGTCGCATAATTGTTCGGCTTCATCCATATAATGCGTTGTCAAAATGACACTAATACCACGGCCTCGGACTTCTTCGATCAAATCCCACAGATGGCGGCGCGCTTGCGGGTCCAGGCCAGTGGTTGGCTCATCCATAAAAAACACTTTGGGGCTGTGGACAAGTGCTGCGGCGATGCTTATGCGCTGCTTTTGGCCGCCAGAAAGTTGTTCCACAAAACTGTCCGCTTTGTCGCCGAGGTTCACGCTGTCCAGGAATTCCCGCGCGTTGACTTTCTCGCCATACGCCGCGGCAAACAGCTGAATGACCTCTGTTAGCTTGGTCTTGTCCTGGAACGCCGGCGACTGCGGTTGCACGCCGATCATAGCTCGGATTTTGTATGGATTGGCGGCAACGTCAACACCGTCGATGGTTGCCGTGCCGCCATCGATCGGCCGTAACGCTTCGATCATTTCCAGCGTCGTGGTTTTACCCGCGCCGTTTGGTCCGAGAATCCCGAAAATTTCGCCTTCTTTGACTTCAAAGCTAATACCTTTGACAACTTTTTTGTCACCATAGGTCTTTTGCAAATTGTGAACTTTTAAAATGTTTTTAGACATAACAACGCTAACTATATCATCGTTGCTGAGGGAGAGAAAGAGGGGAGAAGCACAAAACAAAACACCCCGAGTATCGCTCAAGGTGTTTTGCGCTAGTAACGCGGCTAGCCGCGCTTGACGGTCAAGAAACCGTTACGTGGGTTTTCGTTTACAACGAAACCAGCTGGCAATTCAGCTACAGCCTCAGGGCGCTCGTCCTTACTGAAGTAGTAGATTACTTGCTTCTTACCGCCGCGGAGCGTAACTTCCTTTGAGTTAAGGTAGTAGGTAACGCCCTTGGAGTTTGTGTGCTTATATGCCATTGCTAGATTTCTCCCTCTCTTATGCATTAGTAATGGTACCCCTACCATACTCTGACCAATTTTCATTTGTCAATAACTTTTTCACCTGTGGACGAAGTTGCCGTTGCATCTTATACCGCTTATGTATTACACTGGTGGCTATAAGAAAATGTTTAAGGGCGGGGAGAACCTCACATGGATTTTTTGCATCGCAGTGCGAATGGCCAACCTCAAGCGGTAAGAAGCAATGGTGCGAGCCAGAGCCAAGCAGCCGCGGTAGAGACGACTAACAGTAGGAATAAAAAAGGCGGATTTAGCGACCCCCGCTGGCTACGGGTGGCGATTTTCGTGCTGCTACTTTCGCTGACTGTGCTGGCGATTGCCATCGCTTTTCTGTTTTACGTCGGCAAACCAAGCGAATCGCACTTTGTTGACAAAAAGAAAGAGCAAGCCGTATTCCTAACCAACGGCCAGGTGTACTTTGGTAAAATTGTCGATTTGAATAGTAAATTCATCAACCTGCAAGGTATTTACTACCTAAATTCGCAGCAGCAGCCAGACACCAGCAAGGCGTCGACGGCTACGCCGACCAGCTTCTCGCTCGTAAAACTTGGTTGTGAATTGCACGGCCCAACCGATCAGATGATCATCAATCGCGATCAAGTTAGCTTCTGGGAAAACTTGACCACCGCTGGCAAGGTATCGAAGGCCATCGACCAGTGGGTCTCGCAGAACCCGAACGGTCAGAACTGTGACACGTCGAGCAGCAACAACTCAACGCAACAAAGCACACCGACCGCGGCTACGCCAAACACCAAACAATAATCACTGGTAGTTCAGGTTGAGCAAAACCTCCTGCATTCGCGGGAGGTTTTGTCTGCCATTCCGTCGTTGTGTGCAAAGAATCTTCCGCAGTGAAATGTTTTGCTAAAGGTGGAATGGCTACCGCTTGAGGTTTTGCCGCGTAGGAGTCGAACTGGCATCCTTCGCCCGTGCAAAAAACATCCTTGCCAGCGGGTGGTCCACAGTTCTTATGGCGGGCTACAAAAACCGTTTGGCGAGCTGGCCAGCGGCAACGCGACACGCCAGCGCCAATACCAGCAAGCTAGAAACAATCAAACTAAAGCCGGCGAAGTCAGGAGACCAGCTAGGCGACGCGAAGTCGAATTTGTACAGCGCGTCCGGCACCCTTGCCACCGATGTAGGATGGCTGGATACGTATTGTTCGATGCATGGTTCCCGGTTACGCCCCGAGAAATCAACAGAATCCTGCTGTTCACAGTACGCCTGGGCATCGGTATACACTTTCCCGCCTGCTGCTTGCGCCTGCGCCTGTGCTGCCGCCTGCAACCGCTCGTAGGTGTATTTGAGCTGAATCGGTGGATATACCGAATCATTCCCGGTCGCCAGGTCGGTATTCATGTGCGCGTAGACGTACGCGCGGAGCGCTTGCAGCGCGGCCTCGACATTGCCGTTATTCTGGTCGGCCTGGTAAACGGCGTTACGCAGCCGCACCATGCCCAAGTTGTTTTGCCGCAGCGACAACACACTGACCGACACCGCGACCAACGCCAGTACCACCAAATACCACACTTTGATGGGCCGGATTTTCCGCCAGAGTCGATGCAGTTGTTTTTTATCCATGTTTGTATGTGCTAGTTATTTTATAAGTGTACCATGCTAGACTTGTACTATGCATATCTATTTCTCGGGGATTGGCGGCGCGGGACTGGGACCGCTGGCGCTGATTGCGCATCAGGCTGGCTTCACGGTTTCGGGTTCTGATCAGCGGCATAGCAGTTACATTGATTACCTGCAGGAACATGGTGTGACTAACGTGCACATTGGCCAAAATTACGACGAGATCGCCGCGGTGCACGCGCGCGAGCCGATCGACTGGTTCGTGTACACTTCTGCGCTGCCGATGGAGCATCCGGATGCGCCAGAGTTGAAGTTTTGCGTGGACCAGCACATTAAGCACAGCAAGCGCGATGCATTTTTATCTTTTCTGCTGGAGCAAAAACGATTAAAGCTGCTGGCTGTCGCCGGTACGCATGGCAAAACAACCACCACGGCGATGCTGATTTGGCTGCTTAAACAGCTGGGGGTGCCAGTGAGCTATTCGGTCGGCGGTAAGCTGAGTTTTGGCGACATGGGTGAGTTTGAACCGGCCAGCGAATATTTTGTGTACGAGGCTGACGAGTTTGACCGCAACTTCTTGGCGTTCCACCCATATGTAGCACTTATCACCGGAGTGGCGTGGGATCATCCCGACATCTACCCTACACAGGAAGCCTATAACGACGCCTTCCGACAGTTTTTGGCGCAGAGTGAACGGCGCATTATGTGGCGTGCCGACCAGCGACGGCTAGGCTTGGCCGACTCGCCGGAAACGACAGTGCTCGACGAAACAGCGCCCGCGGTTGGCGCGCAGGTTACTCTGCCCGGCCACGTTAATCGGCTGGATGCGTGGCAAGTCGCTCACTTGGTTCAGCAGCTTACCGGTACACCACTAGAGATGTTGGTGCCGCACCTCAATGCCTTTCCGGGTGTATCGCGCCGGTTTGAGCAACTCGCGCCACACTTGTACAGCGATTATGCACATACACCAGAAAAAATCCAAGGCGCGCTGCAATTGGCTCACGAAGTCGCCGGCAATAATGTCGTAGTGATATACGAAGGCTTGCACAACACGCGCCAGCATTTTATAAAAGACCAGCTGGCGCATTTGTTTGACAGCGTTAAGCGACTGTATATCGTACCATCATATTTGGCGCGCGAAGACCCAAACTTACCCCTGTTAACTCCTACTGATTTACGTCGATTACTCAGCGCTGGCACGCAGGCCAAGGCCGAAGCAGCCGCACTGGGTGATCAGTTAGCGGCAAGCATTAAGCAGCACATTGACCAGGGCGATTTAGTCCTGGCGCTGAGTGCCGGTGGCGGTGGTAGCCTGGACGAATGGTTACGCAAAACCTTCACGCCTCTGCCCGCCAAGAGCTAACGACTGACTAAATCAGCGCTGCGGCAAAAAAGGCAGCAATGATCACCACGACCATAATCCAAAATAGTGGACCTGGTACCCCGGATTTCGTACGCGTCACTGCTGGCAACTGGTGCTGCGCATCGCCGCGAGAGAGAGGGCCTTGCGGCAATGTCGGGCTGGTCATGCCGCTGGGCAAACTGGGTTCATAAGGGGTTCCGGCACCGTAGCCATACGTTCCCCCAGCTGCGTAACCGCCCGAACCCTGGCCGGAGCTGCCCGCCGAGCCGCCGCTCAGCATGCTATCGCCTGTGTGGGCAGGAATAATTTCCTGCTGGCGCTCGCGGCGGAAGCCTTCGCCGTACTGCATGGCGCCAGCGACTTCCTGGCCGCGTTCGTTGACGACGATGTTGTGCCAGGTGCTCTGTTGAACGCGCTGGTTAGGGTTTAGCTGCGGATTTTCCGCCTGGGATAATTGCTGCTCAGGCTGCATACCAGGCGCAGGCTGAGCCTCGGCCGGCTGGGCCTGGGCGGGCATGGGCGCACCGAATCGTTCGCTAGGAGCGCCAATGTAGCGTGGCGCTTCACCAACGTTGCCGGCGGGTTGGTTCTGATTCCAGGACTGCGTGCGTTGGTTAATGAGGAACTGGCGACGCTGCTCTTCGGCCAAGCGTTGCTGTTCGCGCTGTAAACGAAGCTGTTCGGTATCTGTTAGTTTTTGAGCGGTACGCTGCTCTTTGATCTGAGCGCCAAGCTCACGTTTGAGACGACGGTCGGCGCGCTTACGGCCAATATGCTCGGCCAATACAGCGACGTATGGCAGAAGACTGCCCCGTTTTTGGATAATCGTAGTGTGCGACTGACGTTCGAATGCGGCTGCGGGCATTGGCGGCAAAGCATTGGGGTTCACGCCCCCTGCCGCGCCACCACCGCCATTGTAGCCGTACTGCTGGTTAGGGTTGTTTGGAGGTGGCGTATTGCCATTGCCGCCACCGTGGTTGCCGCCAACATTGCCACCACGGTTACCACCGCCCACTCCACCCTGTGAGTAGGTGGGGGGTGGCGTATTGTACTGGTTGCTATAACTGTTTGCACCTGCGTTGGGGTTGGATGCTTGCTGGTAGCCTGCGGTCGGAACAGCTTCGAACTGCGGCATTGGCCGTTGCGCTGCCAGGGTGGGAGGTTGATATGGCGGACTGTCCGGCGTCGGGTTTTGCCACTCTTGCTTTTGTTCGTTGGTCGTAGCTGTTGGCGGCGTAGCTTCAAACTGCGGCTGGACAGGTGCGGTGTACGGCAGCGGCACTTCGTGCCGGGGCGACGGGATCTGAGACGATTCCACCTCTGTTGGAGTAAGAGACTGTTCGGCGCGCTCGGCGGGTTGGCTGGGTAAATATTGCTGCGCTTCGGTATGCTCGGGAGCGGCAAACGTTACAGACTCTGCGGCCGGCATTGCGGCAATCTGTGGGGTTTGGTCAGTAAAAACGTGCGATTCATCTTCGCGCTTACCTGCTGCATAGTCGCCATCCAGCTGGGCAAGCGTTTGGTGTAACTCGGGCAAAGGTGGGCGGCGCAGCGGGCGCGCCTGCGGCACCGTGGCCGTCGTCAGGAAACGTCCGCGCTTGGCAGCAGCCGTGCCTTCCGGGTCATTTTCTTCGTCCTGGTCGTCTTGCTCGTGTGTGCCTTCTTCGTGCGGCTGGATAATCTGATTGCGATCAAACAGAATACCGTCAGCCAGAAAGGTCCGCGGTACTTCGGGGACACGTTTTAGCTGCGGTTGGTGCTCCGCTATTGGCCGAAATGCAGGTCCATGACCGTATGGAGTATTGCGCGAGTCGGAACTATCGTCGTTGTAACCTGGCTTTTCCTTATTCATGCTGTTACCGATTAGTCTGTTAATTACTCTTAATTATAGCGTGCCTAAAAATAAAACTATATAAGTAATTGCCTCGATTTGCAAGCTTATCACAGGCAAGACATACACTCACGCCACAGACCACGTTCCGTCGCCTCTGGGCGACTGCACTGAGCGATCACGATCTTTGGCGTAAGTGTACGCTTGCCTGTCACTTGTTATCCCAGCCAAATTCGCTGTATTGCTTGCCTGCAGCGATCTGGCGCAGCGCTTCGCCCTGGTAGTCCATGATGTCTTCGTATGGCAATCCGTCGGCCAAAAACCAGGTGAGCTCGCCGTGCAGTTCGGGCTCAGCGTTGGTGGGTTCGCCTTCCCATTTGGCGGCTTCAAAAAATACATCGACACGCACGTGATCGCCACGATTTCGCTGCATGGTGTGCAGATATTTGAGATCGTCGATGTTGACTTTGACCCCTGTTTCTTCGAAGGCTTCGCGGATCGCAGCTTCACGGAATGTCTCGCCGTCTTCCACATGTCCGGCGGGCAAGCTATAGGCGCCGTCCATGAATCCGGTATGCGTGCGTAGCACAAAAGCCAGCTTGCCGCCGCGGCGCAGCAGCACGTAGACACTGGGGACTTGCGTGGTGCCTTTCATCGGTTGTCACCTGCGCCTTTTTGCACGCCGCGGGCTTTGCGGCTGGCCAGTTTGGCGGCGTTTTTGGTGGCTACATCGTCCATCGAAATGCCCAGCATGTCCGCAAATACCGACAAATACCACAGTACGTCACCGATTTCTTTGGCGAGCTCCTGTTTGTCCTCCTCGGTGATTTTGCCTTCGCGGTAGGCCACGATCTTTTTCCACTTTTCGGCGACTTCACTGGCTTCGCCGGCAATACCGAGCACCATGATGGTTTTGTCCATGAGCGGGTCGGGGTGTTTGATAAGCGTGGTGAGCGCTTGCTGTTGGTAATCGTCGAATGTCATGGGGCTTTCTCCTTATTTTGCACAGTTATGTTGCCTTGGCGCAGGACTTCCAAAGTGCCATCAGGCAGCAGTTTAGTCAGGGTCGAAGGCAGGCCGCCAGACAAATCGCCACCGTCGACGTAAAAATCAACCGTGTCGCCGAAGTAGTTTTGCGCCTCGGCCAAGGTGTTGGCAGGCGGCTGACCAGCCAGGTTGGCGCTACTGGTTATGAGCGGACCAGTGCGAGTTAGCAGCTCGTGCACGTCATCGTCCAGGGGCACACGCACAGCCAGCGACTCCATCCCCAGGTGCAGGTATGCTAGCTCTGGGCTAGCCGGAATAATCACGCTGATCGGGTTCGGCCAAAGGTGTGCCGCACGGTCCAGCAACGCCGAGTCCAAGCCAAGCGCGACCAACTGCGCAACGTCCGCGGCGATGATTGTGCCCGGCTTGCCCTCGCGGTGTTTAGCTTGATGTACGCGCCCAGCAGCTACCGGGTCGGCAGCACGCGCCACCACACCATATACGGTATCGGTCGGGATAACTCCGACAGCGCCGCTCGCAAGCAAGCGTGCGACATCAGAATCTCGTAATGAAGCAAAAACTACAGACATATAACTACCGCGATTTTACGTAGACAAAAATAGCCAGTGCGGCGAGCGCCGCCATAGCCACAATGGTGATAGTGATGGCTGCGATCGGAATAGGCGGTGCGGAGTCAGAGTTTGCCTGGGGACGGTCAGGCGCCGACGCTTCAATTGGCGTGGAAGCGGCTGGCTCGGATGTTGCCGGCTGGACCGCCTTGGTCTGATCGGTATCTTTAGCAGGCGGGTCATCGCCAGGCACGGCGGGCGCTTCGTGCACGGGCAAGGCGGGGGCTGGCCTTTCTGGCATAGGTGCGGGAGCTGGTGCCACGGGCTTTGGCGGTGCGACAGGGGACGCAGCTGGCTGAGTCGCGGCAGCCGTTGGCAAGGGGGGCGTAGGACGATTCGGCGTCGCGTGCGGCCGAGGCGGCGCACTCACATCCATGACCGGTCGTTGCGGGCTAGAAGGTTGCATCTTTGGTCCATTGTATCACGCGCGCAGGCGGTACGCGGAATCATTTTGCTCGATAAAGGTTTCGTTCAAGAGGTCATTGAGCACTGAGTCAAGTCGCTCGTCCGTAATCACTCCTTGTAGCTGCGTGCGCGACAGCGGGCCAGCCGTCAAAAGCTTCAACACTTGCCCCCGAATTTGCCGTCTGGACCCCTGAAACACCGACTGCTTGGCGTAATGCTTGCTGGCGCGCGCCGCGTTACCGACCGTACGCTTGAGGTGCGTGCCGTAATCCATCAGCGCCCAGTACCAATCGCGCGTTTCGTGTTCGGGCAATGCCGCAGCGACCAACGGCAGCAGTTCAGCATCAGCAATATCCGTCTGATCCGCAAAAAAGTGATGAAAAAACACGCTGCGCACATTGGTTTCGATGAACGGCTCTGGCCTATTGAAGGCGTACACCAGAATGGCGCCCGCTGTGCCAGGGCCAATGCCTGGCAGCGCCAGCAGTTGAGCACGGTCGTTAGGTAGCTGGCCGCCGTGGCGCTCCACAAGCGCCTGCGCCGCCTGCCACAAAAACTTTGCCCGACGGTTATAGCCAAGACCACTCCAAGCTTCCAAAACTCGTGCCAACGGCGCGGCAGCCAGTGCTTGTACAGTCGGAAACGCCGCCATAAACGCGGTGAATTTGGGCACCACCCGCGGCACCTGCGTCTGTTGCAGCATGAGTTCAGACACCATGATTTTATAGGGGTCAAACGTGCCGTCGCGTTCGGGCTGCCGCCAGGGTAAATCCTGCCGGCCATGTGCCGCATAGTACGCCCACACTGTGTCCTGGAAATCCTGGATCGCCGTCGGTTGCATCAGCCAAACTGTACCATACCCGGCTACCACACGCCTAGCTGCTAGCGTTAGTGCGTGGGCGTGACGTCGGCTAGTTTGTGCGGCGCGCCACCGTCGGGGCTGATGACGTATTCACCGCTTTCGTTTGGCGTTGACACGCGGTAGATGATCGCCTTGTTGCCGGCCCAATGTGCCGGGCTCACAAGCCCGGTTTGTGTGGTCAGCGACATGTTTTGGCCGGTAGCAATTGCGTCCAGCAGCAGCACGCCCTTGCCATCGCGTATGTCTACCCAGGCCGCCCGGGTACCATCTGGACTTGGTACAAATGCGTAATTTAACAGATTGCCGGGCGCCGACGATTTACCTAACTGGCCGGCCGCAATGTCGTATGTATACCAACTGTCGGGCGTTTGCAAGCTCAGTACATTATATGAACTGCGTAGTCCGGTCCAGACTTCCTGGTTAGAAAGCTGCTCGCGCCCCGTGCCGTCAGATTTAATGCGGAATAGACCGAGCGTCGCGCCGGGGTCAGTACTTGACGCCGCGTAATATACCTTGCCCTGTGCCGTAAGCGCCATATTGAACTGGTTAGCCGACGCCAGCTGCTGCCGCAAATTACTGCTAAATGTATAAGCTATCAGCCGGTTGCGCTGCGCATTGGCAGCACTGGCCCCGGCGATGGTCGAGCGATAAATCAGCCGGCCGTCCAGCCAATCAATCAGCTGAATTTGCTCGGCGTGATCAACTGGCATACTCGTTCCTTGCGCCAAGTTCATAACTGTCAGTGTGGACAGCAGAAACCCGTCACCGTCGCGCACCGTATCACGGGTCGAAACAAGGGCAGCCAAGCTGCCATCCGGACTTACCAACAAGCTGATATTGTCGGTTTCGTTGCCCGTACCAGCTAGCACTAACTTCTTGTTTTTGCCATCCAGATCCATGCTATAGACGTCGTAATGACCGCTGTCTTTGGACACAAATACGTCTTTTTGCGCTGGCACAAGCGGCTGCACCGACGACTGCGCAGTGGCTGCGCTGAGCGTCACGTTTTCGGTCCGGTAGCCCTTGGCTTGAATTTGCACTGCCAATGTGGTGACGTTAGTGTCATCCACGGTCAGGGTGATCCTGCCGTTCTGGTCGGCGAGCGCGTTGCCTTGGTCGCTGTCCGCTTCAGCCCCACTTATCGGTTTGCCCGACAAATAATCGTTCACTTGTATAACGTACTGCGTGCCGACCGGTTGCAGAGTGACCGACCCCAGCGGGTTGCTGCCCCACCCAATGATCAGCTGACGCGACAGCGACGCAAACGCAATACGTTTGATGGTCAGCTGGTAATTGCCCAATTTGAGGTGGTGAAAGATAGCCGTGCCGTGCACATCGGTCTGCATATGCTGGTCGCCCATGCTAACGGTAACGTTTTTAAGCGGCAGCTGCGTGGTCACATCCAACACCGTAACCGACGCTGAGCTGCGTACACCAAAGGTATTGAGCACCGCGTAGCGCGTTCGCGGCACGCTAGCCACGGCCGCTATAATTGCCACAAGCGCCAAAATGGTCAGCCAGCGCGCCCATTTGTTGCGCCACCAACTGTGCAAAAAGTGCTTGAGCCGATGCCCAAAACCTTGCCCCACAACCGCATTCGGCGGACCAGTCTTACCGTCCTGTACACCCAGCAGCTCGTCGCTCTCCTTGGCTACGATGTCGTCCACCGCCTTTTCGGTGTCAGGATTGTCCAGCAGCGCGTCGGCCTCCGCGTTGGGGTCGCTCTCACTACGCTGCGCGACCTCTGTTTGGGGAAGGTGAGATGTCTCGCTTTTGGGTATAGACTTGGCGGCTGGTTTGATTATTTCATGGTGAAGTCCATACTCTTTAGCCACTTCGTGCGGCAGTTCGGGGGCCGATTGCGCGTCAGGCACTACAAACCTCCGTACCCGTAGCCGTAACCGCTAAAGTTAACGAACGGCTTGTAGTAATCCGCCAGTTTAATGGCGTCGTCGCCGCTGGCTGGCATGATGTACAGCTCGCTAGCGTTTTTGGCAACCAGCACGTATTGGTCGGTGTACCAGCCGTAGGCGACGTAATCGGTCAGTTTGGCAATCGCCTGGCCGTTTTTGGCATCGGCGTCGCCAACGAGCAGCGTTTGCTTGCCGTCGCGGGCTTCGTTCCAGAACGTGTTGTTGCCGTTGGGCGAAATGAGGTACGTGGCGTAATTTTGTGTCCAGAAATCATCTGTTGTGACAGTAGGTTGAGCCTTGACTTGACCGTCCTCATATTCATCCACGGTGCTGTTGTCGACCAGAATCCATAGGCTTTGTGGTTCATAGGCGTGCGTGTAAAGTGCTACGGTGGCCACAGGAGAGTAGTCATTTGTCGGGCCTGTTAGGCTGTAGCTTTTGACAACGTGGCCATTACTGCCGTCAGGGTGAATGCTATGCAGCTGAGCCTGTCGGGCACGCACGCCATCGCGCCACAGTTCCCAAGTTTGGGCACTGTAGCTGCCCGGATTTTGCTGCGCGTGCCACTGCGTGGTGTACACAATTTCGTTTTTCAGAATGTACGGTGTGCCAAAATCTTCGTACGACGTCAGAATATTGTCGCCCACGCCACCGACCTGGTCGAGCGTGCCGATAGATTTAGCGTCGGCGTCATAACTTTTGAGCGCCTGCCGATTGGCTTCCCATAATTGCACATTGGTGCGCGTCACGGTGTAGATGAAGCGATGGTCACTCCAGCCAACCGGACTGAACTGCGCCGTTCCCTCGTCCATAGTGATCATGGAGTCGTTACCGGTGTCGATGAGGTACAGCTTGGCGTTGTCGCCGCCATCACGCTTGGACAACAGCGCCAGGTATTTCCAGTCGCGCGAAGCCAGCAGCACGGTGCCGCGCTTGTCTTCTTTGCCAGTGCCCGCTACAACCACCTTACGGTTGCCACCGTCCAGGTTGGTTTTGACCACGTCCAGCGTGCCGCTTTGGTCGGACAAAAAGTAGACGTTGCCGCTGGGTGTCAGGGCTGCGTTGTTGGCTTTTTCATCAGTTGTAACGGTGATTTTTTGCGTCAGCGTATTGTAGCCGTTGCCGGAAATACTGGCATCCACAGTTTGTTTGTCAGCTGGTAGCACTAGCACTGCCACACCATTTTTGTCGGTCGTGGCTTTGGTTTCCAACGCGCTAATGGTCGCGCCGCTAACCGGCTTTTTGGTCAATTTGTTGACGATCGTCACAGATACCTGGCGGCCGGTTGCTTTCAACTTTAGGTTAATCGTACCCTTCTGTTTGAGAATGGGTACCAGCACCGGCTGCGTAACGGATTGGTAGTAATTTTTGCTGACCGTCAGCTGTGTGCGGCCGGCTTTAGTCCGTATAGTGGCGTGGCCTTGGGCATCGGTCGCGGCCTGATGGCCGTTGATGCTCACTGCGGCATTGGACACTGGTTTGTTGGTTACGGAATCGTCCACCGTCACTGACAATTGCTGTTTGAGCACCAACCCCGCCAGCCAATAGCGCGTGACTGGCACGGCGGCCAGAAGTGCCAGTAGCACAATAACCGTTCCAGGAATCGTCAGTTTTTTGTGGCGGCCAAACCAGCGCTTGAAACGCTGGAGTTTGCTTTGCGCGACCATGGACTGCTCCGGCTGCACAACGCGAGCTGCCGGGCGCTCTTCCGCAGCAGACTCTGTGTCAAATGCCGTGTCATCCTGTCGGTTGTTGTCGTGTTGGCCGGTGTTGGGCAAATCCGTTTCGGACCCTTCCGTAGTTTCCTCGTCCCTGTCTAGTGCGCGATCGTTGGACAGTGCGTCGTCGTCAGCCTGGTGCTTGTCGCGATGTGTGTGTTTTGCCATTTTTACCCCTATGTCTTTACTAGTAGTCTAGCAAAAACTGTCGCACATTGCTGATGTTTTTTGATGACGCCACCGCAACGGTATAATGGGAGTATGCGGACAGATTTAGAACGTACGTATCGCCAGGCAGCTGAACATTTGGCCGCGCACGACGTACACCTTAAGCCGCTTATTGCCAAGCATGGTTTGTACCGTGTGGAGCCGCACACCAACTACTACCAGGACTTGGTGGAGAGCATTATTAGTCAGCAGCTCAGTGTCAAAGCGGCGGCGACCATTTTGCAGCGGTTTTTAGCATTGTTCGGCGGCACGTTTCCATCACCAGAAAAAATCCTGCGGACAGATGTGGAAAGTCTGCGCAGCGTTGGTTTGAGCCGCCCGAAATCGACGTATATTCATGACTTAGCGCAGCACGTAGTGGACGGCCGGGTCAAGTTTGACCATTTAGCGGCGCTGGATAACGCAGCCATCATCCGCGAGCTGACCGATGTAAAAGGCATTGGCGAATGGACCGTGCACATGTTTTTGATGTTCTGCATGGGGCGGTTGGACGTGCTGCCGTACGGCGATTTGGGGATTCGAAACGGCATCCGGGCCCTGTATGGGCTGGACCATTTGCCAACGCCCGACGACATCAAACAGATCGCGCATGATAACCACTGGCATCCGTACGAAAGCATCGCCAGCTGGTACATTTGGCGATCGCTGGAGAACGAGCCTGCTATAACGTAAGCTACGTCATGCAATTTAGTACTGCAACGGGCAACGGTGGGATGTGACTTGCGCTGGTTAGATCCGCTATTGCACGACGAGCGAGGTCAACAACGCCTGCACTACTTTGGCCAAATAGGTGGTGGTACCCCAGTCAGTGGCGGCCAGCGTGGCGGCCGTTGGAGTGCCACCGCAGTGAGCGTCACTACATTTGGCAAACGTTACGGTAATGAGCGGATCGGCTTTGGACACGTCCACCAGTGGAATCGCCTGGCCCTTTTGGTAACCAAAATCGCCGGTCACGTAAATGGCATCCAGACCATCGGTGGTCGTATCAACGTACTGCAAAAAGCTGAGATATGTTTGCGCCCGCTGGTTTTGCGACGGCTTGGTGTAGGCAATTTTCTGCGAATCCAATACCGCGACCGCGTTACCGTTTTTGAATACGTCGATGTTGGCCTGTTTAGGTTGCATGGTTACCGTAATTTGCGTGTCAGTTTTTTGAGCATTAGCACCTGCTAGCTCGAGCGCGGGCGATTTGACGGTTATCTTGCCATTGCCGTCATCGGTTACGGTCCAGGTGTCGGGGTAATCAAAACCCAGGCTCAAACTGGTTGAGTCGAAATGCTTGGTTTTGATCGGTGCATTGGCATCAGGGGTAGGAACAGTTTGTGCGGCAGACTGTTTGGACGATGCCACGGACTTGGTCGGCGCTTTACGCATCCCAAACCAGTAGTACACACCCCCGGCAATGCCCAGCAGCAACACAATAATTGCAATCCACAAACCAATGTGGCGCTTGGGTGGCTTGGGCGTTAGACTGCGCACATATTCCAGATGCGCGGCGCGGTCAGATTCCTCGCCAGGCAAAGGCTGGTCAACCGGCACCGGATTTTCGGGCGGACGCAGCTGGCGCACTTTGGGTGCGCTCGAGGGCGGCGTGTTGGGCGCATTCGGGTCCATCGCTCTTAGTATATGCTACTTGGCAAGCGCCGGGCTACTGATTTTGAGGCAATCCGCAGTTCAGGCATGCATCGCAATGCTATCGTTAGGGTCGTAAAGCAGACTACTATGGTGCCAGGCGGTTGATGTCGCGCGGGAACAGCGTCGCTTCTTTGACATTGTTGAAACCGAGGATTTTTTGCGTCAGGCGCTCCAGACCAAGGCCAAATCCGCCGTGCGTTGGCATGCCGTATTTCATGGCAGTCAGTAGCGGCGCGAAACCAGGGTCGTCCGGGTCGCCGTGCGCCAGATCTTGTAGCTGTTTGATGACCACCTCGTAGCGGTTTTCACGCATGCTGCCGGTGGTGATTTCTACACCGCGGAATAGGAGATCTACGCGATCGGCAATCGCCGGATTCTCGTCGTTGGCTTTGTGGTAAAATTTCATTTCGCTGGCAGGCCATTCGCTTACGAACACGGCTTCGGATCCCAGTTCTTTGCGGGCGTATTCGCAAATCCATTTTTCTTCGTCGGGGCGCAGATCTTTTTCGCCAACGGAATTTTGGCCAGTGGCTTTGCTGTAGCGTTCGTGGATTTCCTGCATAGAGATTACGGGGATCTCCGTAGGCAACACGGGCTTGGTGGCATTCCAACGTTTCAGCTCTGCCTCGTGCTTGGCCCATACTTCGTCAACCACAGCGTTCAGCAAGCCGCTCAAAAATTGCTCCAGGTCATGCAGCGTAATGAATCCCATTTCGCCGTCAACAGAGGTGTATTCGGTCATGTGGCGCACGGTGGCGCTGAGTTCAGCACGGTACACAGGCGCGATTTCGAACACGCGTTCGAACACGCCGACCATCATTTGTTTGTAGAACTGTGGGCTTTGCGCCAGCGTTGCCGTTTTGCCAAAGTAGTCCAGCGTAAAGACCTCGGCGCCGCCTTCGGTAGCTTCGGCCAGCAGCTTGGGGGTGTGCATTTCGGTAAACCCGTGGTCGTAAAAGTAGTTGCGAATGGCACAGCAAATAGTCGATTGCACTTCAAACACGGCGCGTTCCTGCACATTGCGCAGGCCGATGACGCGGTGGTCAAACAGCGTGTCCAGATTGTCCGGTTTGTGGCTGAGCGGTTTGTCGATTTCGATCGGCGGTTCGTCGCTGACCGGAACCATGACCTCCAGCTGCACATCGTGCAGTTCTGCGCCACCGGGGGCGCGGGGTTCTTCAGTGACCGTGCCATCGACGGCTAACACGGTGCCGATCTGCATACCGCGCAGTTTTTCGACTTCGTCTTTGTCCTTGATGACAACCTGCACCAGACCGCCACGGTCGCGAATGTTAATGAACGTGAGGCCGCCGAGCAGCCGTTTTTTGTGTAACCAGCCTTGGATGTGGACTTTTTTGCCAATGTGACTGGACAATTCGTTACTGAGAATGCGCATGAAAAGCTCCTTTTAAACCATCAGCTGACCAGGGCCGTTTACACCTACGAGCGCTGTTTGGCGCAGGTGCCGACCCGCGGATTCATATTGACGTGGCTGATGACAATCATTGCGGTCATTGTACCACCTCTGTTGCTTCAGGGGAAGGGGCATACGCGTGGGTATCGTCAGTTTCTTCCGGCGGCTTGGTACTGGTGGCAATAGCCTCCATGTCGGCTGGGGCGCGGTCGGGCATGGTGCTTTCTTCGGCAATCTGGAGATCTGGTGCATCTGTGTCCGTCGTAGTAACGGCATCAGATACAGCCTCCTGTGCGCCAGCTGGGGAAGCTTCGGTTTGGTCCGGATCGGCAGCGCGTTCTGCCGGTTCCGGCTGCGCTGGCTTGAACGCGGCGACCGCGCCACGGTTGTCGTAGCGCAGATCGGTCGTTTTGGTGGGCCCGAGCAGTTCGCCCATGAGTTGTTCCATGGTAATCACCCCTACAAACTCCTCAAATCCGTTGACCACTACAGCCAGTTGGTGGCCGGTTGCACGCAACGCCTCAAGCACTTCGTGCAAGGTAAAATCTTCGTGCACAAAAGTAATGTCGTGGCGCACCAGGTCAAGCACGCGGCCGCCCTGTTTGGCGCTGACGGCATCGTGCATGGCTAGTGTGCCGATCACGTCGTCCTTGGTGCCCTTATATACCAGGAACGAATGTTGCTTGCTTTTGTGCAATTGATCGAGCAGTAGCGGACCGATGGTGTCGTCGGCATTCACCAAATGTGCGGCCTTGCGCGGCTGGGCAATGTCGGCGGCATGGCGTTCGCTAAAACTCAGGGCGCGCTCGGCCAAGTCCAAATCGGCATGAGCAATGCGGTTATCGGTTTGCGTTTTTTGCAGGCCTAGCAGTTCTACCAGATCGTCTTTTTCATACAGACGACTGTGGCGCTCCAGAGCGCGTTGTCTGGTCACAAATGTAGCAATTCGGACCAAAAACGGATGCGTGTGCGCCAGCAACCAGGTAAGCGGCGGCGCAAACCAGCTGGCAAACTGCGCCGAACGCTGCGTCAGTGCTAGCGATGGCAACCAGATCGAAGCCAACACCGTAACTATAAACGATACCAGAAACGCCGCTGGCGCCGGCAGCGTGGGCATCAGCAGCAAAAACCCGCCCGGAATCGTCAACACCACCACGATCCAAAGCAAGCCGCGCAAGCTCGCACCATATGCGGCCACGCGGTACAAACGCATAGCCAATGTGTCGCGCCGGCTTGCTAACCGCTTGAGTTCGCGCACTGGGACACTACTATATAATCGTTGCAAAGCCATTGCCAGCAGTCCCAAAACCAGCAGCGCCGAACCAATGCCGTAGGTAATCATAAGCACATCTTAGCAAGCCGCGCAGCACATTTAAAGCCACGAGTGGTATACTGGTTTGGATAAGGGAGTTTGAACCGAGATGAATAAGAAGTTTTGGGCAGTTATCGCCGTCATCGCCGTTGTGTTTGTGGCATTTTTGTGGTTTGCTGGCAAAAAAAATTCGGGCCAAAATGGCGGAACGCAGGTGCAAGCAACCAACCACGTCGAGGGCAACCTGTCGTCCAAAGTTACGCTGGTAGAATACGGTGACTTCCAGTGCCCAGTCTGCGGCGCATACTACCCGGTCGTCAAACAACTGTACGACAAATACCAATCCACGGTTAAATTCCAGTTCCGCAACTTACCGCTGAGCCAAATTCACCCCAACGCGTTCGCAGCGGCACGCGCAGCCGAGGCAGCGTCCAACCAAGGTAAATTCTGGCAAATGTACGACATGTTGTACAGCAACCAAAGCGCCTGGGCAGAGGGCAGCGCCAGCAGTGCGCAAAACTACTTTAACCAGTACGCGCAGCAGCTGGGGCTGGACATGGCTAAATTCCAAACTGACTTTGCCAGCGACGGCGTGAATACCGCCATCAACAACGACATCACGACGTTCAAAAACACTGGCAACACCATGGCTACGCCAACGTTTTTCCTGAACGGCAAAAAGCTGGACCTCAAAACGTTGGTCGACGGGACGACTGGCCAGCCGCAGCTTTCACTGTTTTCCAAGCAACTGGATGTCGCGCTGAAGCAAAAATAGGCCCGATCCAAGCAAAGCATAATTCTAGATCGTGACCGCCCAGTGCAGTATCCGAAGAATACAGAATGCGGTCTGGAATGTGAGATATGCCTTGCCGACTTAAAATAATACAACCACGCGTTTAGGTAGCGCGGTTGTATTATTTTGGACCGATCGCCGCAGATGGATCAGTAGCTCAAAAATTCCTGCCAGGATGGCCGGTGCACCGCAACCGTAACCCGCGTCGGGCGGCTGCGTATAACCTTGATTTTGACGGACATAACGCCTCCGGCGGTTTGTTGGCTGCTAACCGGGCAACCAGCAAACGCGCGCTTATTTGTTTTTAACCTCTTTTTGTCTCTCACATGCGAACAGCGATTCGCTGAAGATACGGTCAAGATTACTCGTTTTGGTTATGCTTGTCAAGGTTTTTAGGCGGCTTCTTCGGTTTCCGGTTTGGCGCCGGTGCGTTTGGCAAGGCGTTCCGCGCGTTTGGCGATGTAGCCTTTGAAGCTTTTACCATTTTTGGCCAGCCACGCACCGCAGCCGTCACGCATGCAATGGTAGGTTTTGTTGGCGTCAACGTATGCTTTAACGGTCAAACGGCCTTGGCGCGACGAGCCGTCGGTGTTGTATTTGCAGCAGTAACAATTGCTAGTGTCGATGACGCAGGCTTCGGTGCCATCCTGCTCATCGTCCTCTGTGGTATTGGTTTTAGATTCGTCAGAATCGTCGTCACCCCTCTCGCCTTTTTTGCGGCGTGCGCTGGGGCATGACGACGATGTTTCCTTGCGGAACGCTGACGTTAGTGACTTCGTAGCTCCCTCAACATCGCCGGCTGCCAGCTGTATGCGTGCGCGCTCGATGTCGACGGCAGCAGCGGTGCCAAAAACACGCGGATTGATAGTCTTGTCGACGGCAGCACGGTGGATCATTTCGAAGGCGGCGAGTTTATGCAGGCGCTCGGTGGCAGTTTCTGGATCGGTGATGTGTCCGTTGCGTGCTTCTTGCAATAGGTGATCGACTGCTGCTTGCACGCCCAGCTCCAGGCTTTCTTCGCGGTCGCGGCAAAATTCGCGGTATTCCAGGTAATCCTGCACTGGTTTGTCTTCGCCAAAGAACGTACCGCCGGCGGCTTGGTCGTACAGTTTGACCAAGTCGACAACGCCGTTTGGCAACCAGGACTTGGGGATTAATAGCGGCGTGTCGATAATTTCGGCGTCGGTTTTGCCGGTAAAGTCCACGCCCAGCCACTCGCCAAGCCGAATAATCGTTTCGATGTCATGACGCTCCTGCCCGACCTCTGTGACTCCGGCCACAAACGCCGATTGCTGGACCAATTTGCGTTCGGTCACCTCGTCAATAAGCTGCAACGCGCACGACTTGGTTTCAAAAAAGCCAAGCTCTGCGGCGGTTTTGTCGTCCAGTTTGTCGGTGTAACGTGACATCACGACGAAGTAGTTGTCGCGCAGCAAACCCCGGCGGCGCGCGCTTTCCATGCGCATGCCGTTGCGCGTTTCGGCGACGCTGCGTTCAAAAATCGCCTCTTCGCCGGAAGCCCAACGCAATGTGTTGCCAAACACATCGTACATGGATTGTCCGAACTGGAAGAATCGCCCGTCGTCGCCGACCTCTATTTCGATGTCGTTGATGTTGCCGCTCTTGAAGGCGATTTCCAGCTTTTCGGTGCGCATATTGCTTTCGACGAATTTGCGCGCGACTTTGTCACCCTTGGCAGCCGCGTGAATGGCGTGCATAAGGGTGGGGTAGGCGGACGTTTCGGCGGCAGCGGCGGTAGATGATTCAGCGCGGGTTTTTACCTCTGTTTTGAGCGCAATACTACCGGCTGCCCGTACGGTGCGCACCAATACTTCGGCACGTTTGCGGTCAAATTCGTCTTCGGGTGTTTCGGGAATAACTACGACTGCCGGGCGTTCGGACACGTTCGGCACGACGGTCAGCCGTGGTCTGGCCGGCGGCAACGGTATAGCCACGACGGGCATGCCATTCACTGTTTCTGCAGTCGCAGCAACAACTTCCTGCGCAACAGGCAAATAGGCTACGTTCGGTAACCCTTCCATCTGCCCTGCGACTGCTCCCCTCATACTAAAACCCGTTCATTTTGGCCTGAGCGGGTAGGTGTCGTTGCATACAGCCTAAAATTCCTGCTCGGGAACCGTTAGTTATTTGCTGTATCTGACTTAAGTTCTCTCGTCCCAGGGAAAAGAGCAGCCCAAGACGACGGATTATTCCGGCGCCTGGCTTAGGTGAGAAAAACCGCTAGGTTTGTCTCACTACTTTCACAGTTGCGGCACAGTGCCGGAATTGAGCACCCTCGCTCGCACCGGCTTCCAGCTGTTGTTTGTTAAGTACCCTAATGGTAGCATAGCAAACCACCATATGTGTGGTGTGATTTTGCCTACAAACTACTAGATTTTACGACAAGCGTTGTTTAAGTTGCGTCAGCCGAGGAATAAAGCTCTGCGCCGCCCCTTCCATGCCCAGCACCCGCAGCGCGCCAACCAGTACGTACAGCTGGTCAACGTGCGATTGCAGTAATTCACCAGTATTTTCGGCTTCGCCAAAGAAGTGTTCGATTTTTTCGACAAGCCATTTTTCCTCGGCGGGTGTGACGGCATTGCTGGTAACCTTGGTAGGCTCTTCGCTGGGCGCTGTAACTTCCAGCGACCGCGCGGAATGGTCACGTTTGCGCAAATGCCCTCGCTTGATCAAGTTATTGACGTGCAGCGCCACGGTAGCGACCGACGTATAGTTGAGCCCGGTCATGATTTCGCGGAACGACGGGCTGTACCCATGCTGGCCAATAAATTGCTCGATAAAGGTCAATAACTCGCGTTGTTTTTTGGTAGGACGGACGGTATCAGCCATTACATGACTCCCGAATTACATTTACTTGAAGAGGACCAAACAAGCGATTTCATCTCTCCATTCAGTATAACGCATTTCGTCCAGGCCGCGTCTAGGCGCTCATGCGAATGGTGGGCTCATTACCCGGCATTTGGTCGTGGGTGTGGATAACGTGGATCTTCCAAGGACGTAATAGAAGATATGGCCACAGGTGAAATGTCCATCATACGAAAGACTGTAGTGGCAGCGGCCGTGGCCGCGCGGGTGCCAGCATGTTCCTTAAGCATATGGCTGTCGACCTGGGTGAACGGGAATTGTATTACTTTACCCCTGCGCGGCTCCCGGAATACTATCAAGTTACCTGGCGTCATGCCCCGGTAATGGGCCAGCGAAAATTCAATGTCCGTGGCGTATTCCGCGACAGTTACAGTGGCCGCCACCTGACCGTAGAATGCGTGGCTGCAGTGGCGGCAATACGCAATGTCAGTAGAAGGCACGGGGAAAAGCGCCTCAGCAACCGCCACCGGACCCATCCATTTGTGTAAACGGGCATTAGCTTCGTCCATATAAAATGCTTCAAAAGCGGCCACATCACGCCGGGCGTGGTCGGCCGCCAGCAGCCTGCTGGATTCTCGCCACAACACCACTTCGGGCCGATAGACACTCCGTTGCCACATGTTAAGCGCAGCGACAGCGATGGGCTGCTCCTTTTTGCTGATTTTTTCTATCAGCTCCGGCGTATCAGGCGCGGATGGGTAACGGGCTACAAGATCGCCTTCGGTCAACGGAACCTGATAATCGCCCTCCATCTGTGTATAGTCGAATAGCCGCCGCAACCGGTCAAGCTGGCGAAAAAACCACGGCTCTCGCTCGCCTTCGTCTTCGGGCGGCTGATTATGCTTCATTCGGCATGTTATATCATATTTTGTTAGGAACGGATATAAACTAGGTTACCGCCCTGAACGTGGGCCGCTAAAGCGTCGTGCAGTCCCGCCACATCACCCCTAGATTCTGCTACGTACGATTCAACCATGCCGGGTGAGCTCTGGACGCCGCGCATGACGGACCGGCCTGCCCAGCCCACAAAGCCGCCAATATCGAATCGCCTTTCGGCCGCAGCGTTCGGCATGTGCACGGCAACCGCCATGTTGACAATACCGAGCGGCGGCGCCTCTGGAATATCGGGCACAATGTCGGCTGGTGGAATGCGTGCAGGGTCAAGGCTGCCGCCCAATACAATGCTGCCGGCACTTTCTCCAATGATCAGCCGGCTAGTCCTCCTTAGTGCGTCTGCGTGGTTCTGCACCCCATCTGCCAGCAATAGGTATTGCCGCCTGGGAGGATGGTGACGTCTGCGGCAGATACTCGATCGCCAAATTCTTGCTTCCCAAGCGTACCTGCTCTGACATACTGCAGGTCAGCCTGGCCATTCAGCCCAAAATCTACCCATTTATGGAACCACCAGCGCGCACCCGCGGCATCAACATATTGCATGCGCCGATCACTACGGCTTACCTCACCTCTATAAAATGCGCGCCAGCCATCAGTGACAACAAGTGCTTGCACCCTGCGGCGACGCGTACCAATCGCATCCTTAACCCATTCTTTCATGGGTTTCGTCGTAATACCTGAAGAGGTCAGCAATACATTGGCATGCGGTTGGGCAATGTTGGTACGGTTACGGAATATATCAGACATAGGCGTTAAAAATCAAACTATAGCATCTGCCCGCAGCGAAAGCAAAAACTTGCTTCGTACTAGTTATTGCGCACGTGGGCAAAGTGGTACAATGGCGGTAGATTATGAAGAACAACATCTCACTCATCTATAACGCCTGTTTGGTGGTGGGAGATTTTTTGGCGCTGGTGGCGGCGTTTGTGGCGGCGTACATTTTGCGCGTCAAGCTGGACACGCGGCCGTTGCTGGAGCAAATTCATGCCGGCACGTACCTCAAAATCTTTTTGGCGGTGCTGCCGTTTTGGATCCTCATTTTCGCCCTGCTGGGCCTGTACAATTCCAGCATTTACGAAAAACGCTTCCGCGAACTGGGGCGGCTGCTGATCGGCTCATTTATTGGTCTGATGTTTGTGGTGTTCTGGAGCTTTGCGTCTAAAACGCCGATTTTCCCGGCGCGGCTGGTACCTATCTACGGGTTTGGGTTTGGGTTTTTGTTCTTGGTGATGTTCCGTAATCTGGCGCGGTTCATCCGCGTGCAGCTGTTTTCATATAATATTGGGATTACGCAGGTGCTGCTGGTAGGCAATTCGCACATGACGCCAGAACTGGTGGATTGGCTGTCGGATGAACGCCGTTCCGGTTACCGTATCGTGGGCGTGGTCGGGCAAAAACGCACCATTGGCGCGCGCGAAGTGCCGACCTATCCCTCGTTCCAGCAATTCCTCAAACGTGACAGGCACGATCTGCATGGTATTATTCAGACCGAACTCTACGCCGACGAACCCAAAAATGCCGAAATTCTGTCCTACGCGCAGGAACACCACGTCAGTTACCGGTTTGTGCCCGGCAATACCGGCTTGTTTGTGGGCAATTTGGAAGTCGAACTGTTCCGGTCCAGCGTGCCGGTTATTACCGTGCACCAAACGGCGTTGTTTGGCTGGGGCCGTGTAGTCAAACGGCTGACCGATCTAGCAATTGCCCTGCCCATGGTGGTTGTGGGGGCAGTTCCGATGTTCGTCATTGCGCTGTTCATTAAGCTGTCGGGTGGCGGAACGGTATTCTTCCGGCAAGACCGTTTGACGCGATTTGACCGCACATTTAAGGTGTTTAAATTCCGCACCCAGTACGCCAAATATGACGGTACCACACCCGAAGCGGCTTTCGCGATGATGGGCAAGCCCGAACTGGCCGACCTGTACCGCAAAAACGGCGATTACCTGCCGAACGACCCGCGCGTCACCCCCATTGGCCGGTTTTTACGTGCCACCAGCCTGGATGAACTGCCGCAGATTTTTAACGTCATTCGCGGCGACATTAGCCTGGTTGGACCGCGTGCACTCATCCCCGAAGAACTCGCCGCCTACAAAAAACGTCACACTATTTTGAGCGTCAAATCCGGTCTGACCGGCCTGGCGCAAGTTTCTGGGCGTCGCGACATCAACTTCGAAGAGCGTCGCACGCTGGACCTCTACTACGTGCAAAACTGGAGCTTGTGGCTGGACCTCGTTATCCTGGCCAAAACCGTACGTGTCGTACTCGGCCGGCGCGGGGCAAAATAGATGGCGGTCAAAACACCGGCCAAGGCTGCTGGGAATCCTGGCGCTTCCGCGAAATCAGACCCGGCGGCATCGGGCACCAAAAAGCTCAAAGTCGCCATTGTGCATGACTGGCTGATCGGCGGCGGCGCCGAGCGGGTGATCGAGGCACTGCACGAACTATACCCCGACGCCCCCATTTATACCTCGTATGCCACCGACGAATGGCGTGAACGTCTGCACGGCAAGGTCGTCACCGGGTTCTTGCAGCGCTGGCCGTTTTCGCGCCTGCGCAAGTTTGTTGGCGTGCTGCGCATGTGGTGGTTTTCGCACCTGGATCTTAGCGGTTACGACTTGGTCATCAGCAGCACCGGCAACGGCGAAGCGTTTGGGGCGCGCATGCCGCCAAGCGCCGTGCACATCTGTTATTGCCACACGCCGACACATTATTATTGGCGGCATTATGATGCATACATGCGCCGGCCAGGGTTTGGTGTGTTTGACCCGCTCGCTCGGCTGGGCCTGCGGTTATTAGTCGCACCGATGCGCCGCTGGGATTGGCGTGCTGCGCAGCGCGTGGATTATTTTATCGCCAATTCCACGCATATTCAGCAGGATATTAAGGCATATTATGGCCGGGATGCGGAGGTGATTTTTCCACCCATCGACGTGGCGCGTTTTACTGTTGACGTGCCGGCCAGCAAACGCCACGGACTACTGACTGTCGGCCGCCAAGCCCCGCACAAACACACCGATATTATTGTGGAGGCTTGCACGCGCTTGGGTTTGCCGCTGACCGTAGTGGGCAACGGTCCCGACCACGCACATTTGCGAAAAATAGCCGGACCGAACGTGATGTTTGATATGAATGCGACCGACCAAGCCGTCGCCGATTATATGGCGCACGCTCAGGGGTTCATCTTCGCCAGCTTTGATGATTTTGGCATCACACCAATCGAAGCCATGGCCGCTGGCACCCCTGTTATTGCATTCAAAGCCGGTGGCGCGCTTGACTACATCGTACCCGGCAAAACCGGCATATTTTTTGGCGAACAAACTGCCGATTCGCTGGCCAAAACATTAACCACCTTCGATCCCTCCGCGTTTAATCCCAAGGTCATTCGCGCCCACGCCCAAGCCTTTTCGCCCACCATTTTCAAAAAACAAATCCAAACTTTTGTACAAAAAACCATGGCCGATAAGTAAGTATAGATTGAGAATCACGGGTGGGTTTGTCAATTTATTGTTGCCGTTTTGTCTGTTCACACGCGCGCAAACCGGCTATAACTAACCTATCTCTACCGGCCTGATGAACGTCCGGCATAGGCGTCTGGTTCGTGACAGTCATAATAACAGGGATAGATAGGAGCAAATATGTGCGGCATCGTCGGCTACATTGGCAACAAACATAACGGGCTCGCAGTGGTTTTGGATGGGTTGCAATCGCTGGAATATCGCGGGTACGATTCCGCTGGCGTGGCGTTTATTGCTGGCGAAACGGCGCGGGTGGTGAAGCAAGTCGGACCGGTCGCCAATGTGCGCAAAGCGCTCGGCAAAACAGCGGACCACAAAGTGCCGCTAGCCATTGGCCACACGCGCTGGGCCACGCACGGGCTGCCCAACATCAAAAACGCGCACCCACATTACAACCGTGACCAAACCATTTTTGCGGTACATAACGGCATCATCGAAAACTATGCAGGTCTACGTGAACGACTGGAGCAAGTCGGTTATCAATTTGTATCGCAAACCGACACCGAAGTCATTCCGCATCTGATCGATTACCATTACAGCCAGCAAAAAACCAAGGATTTTGCCGCCGCGTTTGAGACGGCCTTACGCGAGCTGGAAGGTGCCTATGCCATCGCCGTGTGCACCACGCTTGACCCGGACCGCTTGTTTGCCGCGCGCTTATCCAGCCCGCTAGTTGTGGGCATTGGCGCAGCCGACGATTACATTATCGCCTCTGATTCGTCAGCGATTTTGGAGCACACCAAAGAAGTCATCTACCTGGAAGATTACGAAATGGTCACACTTGGCACCGACGGCTACGCCATCAAGCACATCAAACACGCCAAACAGGTGCAGCGCAAGGCCGAAACGTTGACGCGTGACGCCACGCAAGCAAGCCTCGGTGACTTCCCTCATTTTATGCTCAAAGAAATGTTTGAAGTGCCGGATACCTTGCGCGCGGCGATCCGCGGTCGCGTCCGGCTAGAGGACGCCACCGTCAAGTTAGGCGGTTTGCAAGATGTGCAGCAACAGCTCAAACACATCGAGCGCATCGTAATTGTTGCCTGCGGTACGTCGTATTACGCTGGTCTGGTCGGCGAATATCTCATCGAGGAGCTGGCTGGCGTTCCGGTCGAAGTCCAGTTGGCGTCGGAGTTCAAATACCGTAACGAACCGCTGACGCGCAGCACGGCGATCTTGGCCATTTCGCAGTCCGGCGAAACGGCCGACACCATCGCAGCGCTCAAAAAGGTCGACGGGCACGGCATTTTACGCCTCGGCATCGTGAACGCCGTGGGCTCGACCATCGCACGCCTTACCGATGCAGGCGTGTACCTGCACGCTGGCCCAGAGCAAGCCGTGGCGTCCACCAAAGCGTTCATCGCGCAGGTCACGGTGCTCACCTTAATTGCGCTGGAACTCGGCCGCACACGCGGCACCAACCCGTTGTTCCAGCCATTATTAGCTGAACTTGCGGCGTTGCCCAATAAAGCCGCGCTTATCCTAAACCAAGCCGACGACATCAAAAAACTAGCGCAAAAATACGTCAGCTACCGCGACTTTTTGTACATCGGCCGGCGCTACGCCTACCCTTGTGCGCTGGAAGGCGCGCTCAAGCTCAAAGAAATCTCCTACATCCACGCCGAAGGCTACGCTGCGGGCGAAATGAAACACGGCCCGCTAGCCATGATCGACGGCAGTTTCCCGACGTTTGCCTTGGCTACGGATTCGCCTTTGCTCGACAAAACCTATTCAAACATCGAAGAAATTCGCGCTCGCAAAGGCCCGGTCATCGCCATCGCCACGCGCGGCAACGCGCACATCAAAACTCTGGTCGACGACGTGATTTACATCCCAAAAACCATGGAACATACCCAGCCGCAATTGATCGCGCTGGCCGAACAATTGTTCGCTTACTACGTCGCCATCGAACGCGGATTAAACGTCGACCGCCCCCGCAATCTCGCCAAATCCGTCACGGTGGAGTAGCCCTCTTGTGCCGACAATTTCGATGAGCCGCTGCGCGTTTTTGATGGCATAACCATGAAAATCGTTGTTGAAATACACATATATGCGTTTGGTTTGCGCCGACAAGCTCTGGATATAGTCAGCCAGTTCGGTCAGCTGTGACGTAGAATACGATGACGCAAATAATTTTTCCGGTCCGTGCATCCGAATATATGCAATATCCGCCGTGACATGCCGAATGCCTGGCCAGCGGGACGACTGTCCGGCGACTAACGCGACATTATATTGTTCAAGCAGCGCGAATATCTCGTCGACGAACCAATATTTATTGCGGAACTCTATAGCAATGTCAAACCGATGCGGCAAGGCACGCACCTCAGCCGTAAAGAATGCCAAAAATACGTCCAGCCTATGCACATCAAATCTAAAACTTGCCGGTAACTGCACCAAGATCGCGCCTAGCTTTTCGCCCAATACCTGGGTGCTTTCTAGAATAAATCGCACTTTTTCCACCACTTCGTCATTCACTTCCAGGCGATGTGTATGCGTAATAAGCTTGTTGAGCTTGATGGAAAATGTGTAGCCAGGCGGGGTCATACGATCCCAGGTTTTGTACGTCTCAGCACTGGCAATGCGATAAAAAGATGAATTATTTTCGACCGTGTTGAAATATTTGGCATGAAACGTCAGCTCGTTGTACCCTGTGACGTCGGCTGGGTAGAAAAGGCCCGTCCAATCATTATAATGCCAACCAGAAGTTCCAATATATACCTGACTAGGCATATACGCATGCTAGCACTTGCACCGGTGTTTGCTTGCGTAATTCTTTACAAATATTCCGTTTGGCCGCGGGTTTTTAGCTCCGCCTGGATGTCTTTGATTTTTTCGACTTGGTCTTTGGGGATGACCAGCAGGGCGTCGTCGGTGTCGACGATAATGACGTCGTGCAGGCCAGCGACTGCCACTAACTTCTTCGGATTGCTGGTTTTGATGAGCGAACCGGTCGTGTCCACGGCCACCACCGTGCCGTCCTCCAAGTTGCCGCGCCCGTCGCCGTCCACGAAAAATTCGTACACCGAGCCCCATGTGCCCACATCGGTCCACTTGAACGGCAGGAGCACCACGCGCGCTTCGCCGCTTTCCATCAGGTGCTTGGTGACTTCTTCGGTCGAGCCCTTGTCCATGTCATTATATATGGCTTCGATGGCGGCGTCCTCGCCGGGTTGGCCCATGGCGGCTTCGATGTGCGTGAGTGCGTCGTACCACTCCGGCCGGTATTTTTTGTACGCATCAAGCATCAACCCCGGATACCAACAGTAGTGGTTGCAGTGCGTCACCACATGGAAATTTTCGATCAGCTCGCGCGTTTCACGGTAGCTACTGCGGCGTCCCAGAAAGCTATCTACGGCGTAAATTTCCTGCTTGGAATCGGTCTTAACTCGTTCGCCCAGCTGCAAATAATCCACGCCGATGCTGGCTTCGGTCGCCTTAATGCCGCCGGTCAGGAACGTTTTGTCGCGCTCTACCAGCCGGCCTGCGTCTTCGATCATCTGCAAAAACGCGGCTTCGGGCTTGCGAATGCAATCAGCTTGCACCAAAAAAAACGGCTCGTCCGGAAAATGCACCTTGAGATACAAAAACGCCAGTCCGTGCCCCGGTCCGGTGTCCTTGGCCGCGTCCGGCTCGATGATGTAATTTTTGAGTGGCACTCGCGGTGCTTGCTCTGAAATATATTTGATAAACCGGCGCTTGGTCGACACAAAAATATCTTCCGGCGCAAACTTCGTAAGCAAGGTGTTGATTGTCTCGGTACAAGTCGACGTTTCGCCAACGATGGATTGGAACTGCTTGGGCTTGTCTTCACGCGAGTACGGCCACAGTTTTGTGCCCTGCCCGCCTGCGGTAACAATTATTTTCATGTTTGCATGGTAGCACACCCGTCGAGCCTCGCCCACCTCTTTAAAAAGCGGTTCGTATGCCTGGCAACCTATGGTATAATCCGGCGACTTCCCCTATAATTAAACAGGAAGGGGTGACGACATGACGATGACCGAGGAACAAAAGGACCAGGCCGAAACGGCCGCACTTGAAGTGTTACTAGACACGTTCGGGAGTTTGGAATTGACCGAATTTCCTTTAGATTTGAACGCAATTTTGGAACGCTACGCGCTGACGCTACGCAAAGGGCCGTTCGACGATCCGGATATTTCTGGCGCGTTTAGCCGCAAAGCACACACCATTTATTTGTCGGACAAAGAGAGCCCTGAACGGCAAGCGTTTACCGTGGCGCACGAAATCGGGCATTATAAGCTGCACGAAGACCGGCCGATTGACATTCTGTACCGTAAGCAGGTTTGGCAGCTCAATTCCAGTGCGGACACCGACGAAGCGCAAGCCAACTGGTTTGCCGCCAACCTGCTCATGCCTAAAGAAGCCGTGGAACGAATGTGGAACATCACCCACGATGTAACCCGGTTGTCGCAAATCTTTGGTGTATCCGTAACCGCTATGAGCCGCCGGTTGAAAGATCTAAATTTGGTTAAAGGCTAACCGATGGTCAAGCAGTTGCCCGCTGAGGCAGCCAATTTTTCGGAAGCTGAACCGGAACGCATAGCGGCAGGTCACAGCTTGGCGCAATACGAAAAACTTCACGCCATTGAGATTCATGATCTCCAGCAACAGATCACCATGCGACGGATCGTGGCGGGCTTTTTCGGGCTACTGCTGGTCGCGCAAAATACTGTCGTATTTTGTCTGGTGTGGTGGGCGCTGCAACAGGATAAACTGGGCGAGCTGCAGTGGATATTCAGCGCTTTGATTGCTGGCAGCCTGACCGAAACCTATACCATTTCGCGCCTTATCGTCACCAAATTGTTCGAACCTATCGACTACGCCGACAAACACAAACGCTTCAAATAGCGTCCGGCGCCTGTCACCAAACTTCCTTTCTTTGGGCGCGCAAGATATGATACGGTAGACGGGCGCGGCGATGCGGAACTCTCCTTAAGCGCGCCTTGTAGTATTCAAGCAGAAAGGTTGTTATGGAATCTGTAAGCCACATCTTTAAAGCGTATGATATTCGTGGAAAAGTCGGCACCGAGCTAACCGCTGAACTAGCCGAAAACATCGGCCGGGCATTGGCCGGCTGGTTGCCGAACGACGGTCCTGTGGCCGTGGGGCGCGACATGCGGCCCGATTCTGAGGAACTAGCCCAAGGCATGATCCGCGGTTTGCGGGCTGGCGGACGCGACGTGCGCGACATTGGCATGGTTACCAGCGACATGATTTATTTTGCAGTTGGCGACGGCAAGCTAGCCGGGGGCGCCATGATCACCGCCAGCCACAACCCTGGCGAATACAACGGCATCAAACTGTGCCGCGAAGAAGCGCGGCCCATCGGGATTGAAAGTGGTCTGGCGGACATCCGCGACCTGGCGCTGGCGGGCGATTTTACTGATGCAAGCGCGCAAGGCGGTCTAGAAACCGTGGATCTCAGCGACGCCTGGATCGCTCACAACCTAAGCTTTATCGAACCGAATAAATTAACACCGCTCAAACTGGCCGTCGACGCCGGCAACGGCATGGCTGGCGCGATTTTCCCCAAGCTGGAAGCGCATGTGCCCTGGCAGGTCAGCGAAATGTATTTCGATCTGGATGGCACATTCCCCAACCATGAAGCCAACCCGCTCAAATTCGAGACATTAACTGATCTGATCAAAAACATTCAGGATAATAAATTGGACGGCGGCATCGCCTTTGACGGCGACGGTGACCGCGCCTTCCTGATCGACGAAACTGGCACCGTGCTAACGGGCGGCGTGATGTCTGCCATGCTGGCCGATTATTTCTTGGGTAAATTCCCGGGCAGTTACATTGTGTACGATGCGCGCAACAGTCACAGTGTACCAGAGGTCATCACAGCCAAAGGCGGCAAACCGGTCATTGTCCGCGTTGGCCACGCCTTCATTAAAGAAGCGATGCGCGAACACGACGCGCCGTTCGGCGGCGAAGCGTCGGGGCACTTCTACTTCCGCGACAACTGGTACGCCGACTCTGGCCTGATCGCCGCCGTTATCGGCGTCTACGTCGCCACACTGTCGGGCAAAAAACTGTCCGAACTGCGCGAACAGTACACGCACTACCCGGCCATCCCTGAAACCAATTTCCAGGTCGAAGATAAAGAGGCTGCATTAACCCGCATTGCCGAAGCCTTTCCCGACGGTACGCACAGCAACTTGGACGGTTTAACAGTTGAACTGCCGGGCAATGCGTGGTTCAATGTGCGGCCCAGTAACACCGAGCCGTTGCTCCGGCTAAACGTCGAAGCTGGCAGTGACGAAGCACTCCAACAACTGGTCAGCAAAGTCACCAGCCTAATTGCCGGCAAGGCGTAGCACTCATGCGCATTCTTGTTACCGGCGGTACTGGCTACATTGGCAGTCACACGGTCGTTGCATTGCTCGCGGCCGGGCAGGACGTAGTTATTTTGGACGATTTTTCCAACAGCGACGTGTCGGTGTTGGATCGGATCGCACAGATTGCCGGGCGCGCGCCATCATTCGCGCAAGGCGACGTCAAAGATAGCGAATTGGTCGAACGGCTGCTCAAACAGCACAGCATCGACGCCGTCATTCACTTTGCCGCCTTCAAAGCCGTGGGCGAATCCGTTGCTGAACCGCTGAAATATTACGAAAACAACGTCGCTGGGACGCTTAGTTTGTGCCAGGCAATGCAGCGCGTGGGCGTGCACACCATCGTTTTTAGCTCGTCGGCAACTGTGTACGGCACACCGTCAGAACTGCCGCTCAAAGAAACAAGTAGCGTAGGCCAAGGTCTTACCAACCCCTACGGCCGCAGCAAATATATGGTCGAACAGATCCTGCAAGATCTGGGCCACGCACAGCCGGATTGGCATATTACCATTCTGCGTTATTTTAACCCGATTGGTGCGCACGAAAGCGGCCTGATCGGCGAAAATCCGCACGGAGTCCCCAACAACCTGTTGCCGTACATCTGTCGGGTGGCGACTGGTTCGCTGGACAAGCTGCACGTTTACGGTGACGATTACGACACGCCCGATGGCACAGGTGTGCGGGATTACATCCACGTCGTTGACTTGGCAGATGGGCACGTGGCCGCGCTGAGCCGCAACGATCCCGGTGTTGAAGTGTACAATTTGGGTACCGGTAGTGGTACATCGGTATTAGAACTGCTCCATGCCTTCGAAAAAGCTTCAGGCAAGACCATCCCTTACGATGTCGTGCCGCGCCGTCCCGGGGACGTAGCCAGCTGTTACGCCGACGCCAGCAAAGCCGCGCACGATCTGAGCTGGCACGCCCAACGGTCCATCGAACAGGCATGCGCCGACGCTTGGCGCTGGCAACAAAACCTCGCCAAAACAGCGTCAACATCTAGCAAATCATTGTAAAAATAACCTGCGCGTGCTTCGTACCAAACTACAACGTGGCAAAGCCGGCTAGTAGTTATACAATATCGGTATGAAGAAGATTTTAGTCACCGGCGGCGCAGGGTTTATTGGGGCGAACTTTGTGCATTACACGCTGGCGCACCACCCCGATCAGCAAGTAACCGTCGTCGACAAGCTGACCTACGCCGGCAACCCGGCTAACCTGGAAAAGGTGCTAGACAAAATTACCTTCGTGACTGGCGACATCTGTGACCGCGAACTCATGGATAAGCTCATTAGCGAAACCGACATCGTGGTACACTTTGCCGCCGAATCGCACAACGACAACAGCTTGCGCGACCCATGGCCGTTTATTCAGACCAACATCATCGGCACCGCGACGATTCTGGAAGCGGTGCGTAAACACGACAAGCGCCTGCACCATATTTCCACCGACGAAGTGTTCGGCGACTTGGAGCTAGACGACCCCAACCGCTTCACCGAAACCACGCCCTACAATCCATCCAGCCCATACTCGTCAACCAAAGCCGGGTCCGACCACTTGGTGCGCGCCTGGATTCGCAGTTTTGGCGTACAGGCGACCATCAGTAATTGCTCCAACAACTACGGCCCCTACCAGCACATCGAAAAATTTATTCCCCGCCAGATCACCAACGTGCTCAGCAACATCAAGCCCAAACTGTACGGCACCGGTGAGCAAGTCCGCGACTGGATCCACGTTGACGACCACAACAGCGCCGTACAACTTATCCTAGAAAAAGGCAAAATGGGTGAAACGTACATCATCGGCGCCGACAACGACCACACCAATAACAAAATGGTCATCGAAATGATTTTAGAGCTGATGGGTAAGCCCAAAGACTGGTACGAACACGTCAACGACCGCCCGGGCCACGACCAACGCTATGCCATGGATTCGTCCAAATTGCGCACCGAACTGGGGTGGAAGCCACAATACACCGACACCAACGGTATGATGCAAGGCTTGCAGCAAACCATCGACTGGTACCGCAACAACGAGCAGTGGTGGCAATCGCAAAAGGCAGCCGTCGAAGCCGCCTACCAAAAGCAGGGGCAATAGCTGGATGGCTGACTGGCAAACGAGTAGTTCGGACAGCGTGTACCGCACGCAATGGTTCGACGTTCGCCGCGACGAGGTACGCAACCACAACGGCAAATCGCTCACCTACAGCTACCTTAAGCTTGCGCACCCCGGCGCCTGCATCATCGCCGTAAACGGCGAGGGCAAAATCCTACTGCAGCGCAATTTCCGCTACCCCATTGGCAAAACGGTATGGGAACTGCCGGCCGGACATTCCGATGGTCAAGATTTACTAGTCGCGGCCAAACGTGAGCTGCTCGAAGAAACCGGGCTAGCCAGTGATGACTGGACAGATCTCGGCTCTTTTTATATCGCAAGCGGCATCGCCAACGCCGAGCAGCGGTACTTTCTGGCGCGCAATGTGTGTCCAGCCGATGGCGAGCGCGACGAGGACGAACAAATCACCGAGCAATCGTTCTTCACGATAGCGCAAATAGAGGCTATGTTGAAGGCAGGCGACATTCAGATGCACGCAGTGCCAATCGGTGTCTATTTAGCGAAATTACATGGCATATAAGGAGAAACATGGGCGTTCCAACAACAGAAGTAACAGGTCACACAACTGACATTCCAGGACTCATCTGGTTCGACGTCACGCACGTCGGCGATGAGCGCGGCTACTTCCAGGAAAAATTCCAAAAGGCCAAACTAGTTGCGGCCGGCATGCCCGAAACATTCAACGTTGTCCAAAACAGCCTGTCGTACAACAAAGAAATGGGCGTGACCCGCGGCATACACGCCGAGCCGTGGGATAAGTACGTTTCGGTAGTGACGGGCCGGGTGTTCTGCGCCTACGTCGACTTACGCACGGGCCCGACCTTTGGCAAAATCGTAACCGTAGAAGTCACCCCGGACAAAGCCGTGTTCGTGCCGCAAGGCGTCGGCAACTCGTTCCAAACGCTTGAACCGGACACGTATTATTTGTACAGTGTCAGTGCGCACTGGAGCGCCGACAACTTGAACAAATACAGCTTTGTGAACCTCGCCGACCCCGATTTGGCCATCAACTGGCCCATTAGTCTGGACAAAGCCACCATGTCCGATAAGGATCGCAACCACCCAATGCTCAAAGACGTAACACCTTTGGAGGTCTAAATGGACGACTCACGTTTTTTAATCATCGGCGCATACGGCCAGCTAGGCAAAGCCTTGCAAGCCAAGTACCCGGGCGCCAAAGCCGTGGACCGCGACACCTTTGACATGACCGATCAGGCCATGCTGGAAGCGTACGACTGGTCCGGCGTGGACGTTATTTTGAATGCCGCCGCGTACACCAACGTCGATGGCGCCGAAGCCGCTGACGGCCGACCACTCGCCTGGAAAATCAACGCCAGTGCCGTGGGTAACGTTGCGCGCGTCGCGGCAGCGCACGGCGTAACGATGGTACATATTTCTACTGACTACGTGTTTGACGGTACCAAGGCCCCGCACACCGAAACCGAAGATTTCAGTCCGCTCAGCGTTTACGGTCAGACCAAAGCCGCCGGCGACATCGCCGTCGCGACCAACCCCAAGCACTACATAGTGCGCATTAGCTGGCTCATCGGCGACGGCCCGAATTTTGTGCGCACCATGATGGGTCTGGCCGCCAAAAATGTGTCGCCAACAGTGGTCGGTGACCAAATTGGCCGCTTGACATTCACGCACACCTTGGTCGATGGCATTCATCACTTGCTCAGCACCAAAGCAGCTTTTGGCACATATAACCTCAGCAACGATGGCCGCGCCGCCAGCTGGGCCGACATTACCCGCGCTATTTTTGCCGCCATGGGCCGCAACGAACTGACCGTCACCGACACCACTACCGAAGAATACTTTGCCTCCAAAACTGGCGTTGCCCCGCGCCCGCTCAAAAGTGAGCTTGACCTCAGTAAAATCAAAGCAACCGGCCTGGAACTGCGCGACTGGGAAGAAGAACTCAAAGAATACGTCGCGGGCGAACAAGCGCAGGCTGGACAAGCACAAACCGCGGCCAACTAACCAAAAGGAGCAACGATGAAAGGAATTATTCTCGCCGGTGGATCAGGGACACGCCTGTACCCCATCACCAAAGGCATTTCCAAGCAGCTGATGCCGATTTACGACAAACCAATGGTCTATTACCCCTTGGCCACGCTCATGATGGCCGGCATTCGCGAGGTCTTAATCATCACCACACCAGAAGATCAACCACAATTTCAGCGGTTACTAGGCGACGGATCGCAACTCGGTTGCCGATTTGAATACGCCGCGCAGGAACATCCAAACGGGCTGGCCGAAGCCTTCATTATTGGCGCGGATTTCATCGGCGATGACAAAGTCGCGCTGGTGCTCGGCGACAACATTTTTTACGGCCACGGCTTTGGCAGCAGCCTCAAAGGATGCACCGACCCAGATGGCGGTATCGTGTTCGCCTACCGCGTGTCCGACCCGGAACGCTACGGCGTGGTGGAATTCGACCGTGACATGCGTGCCATTTCTGTGGAAGAAAAACCGGCCCAACCCAAGTCCAACTACGCTGTCGTCGGCCTGTACTTTTATGACAATGATGTGGTCGAAATCGCTAAAACCATTCAACCCAGCGACCGTGGCGAACTGGAAATTACCTCTATTAACGACGAATATTTGAAGCGCGGCAAGCTGAGCGTGCAAACCATGGACCGCGGCACCGCCTGGCTGGACACCGGCACGTTTGCGTCCATGAACGACGCGTCGCAGTTTATGGAAGTGCTCGAAAAACGCACCGGCCAAAAAGTCGGCTGCATCGAAGAAATCGCCTGGGAAGAAGGATTCATTACTGATGATCAGCTGCGCGACCTGACAAAAGACCTGGTCAAATCTGGCTACGGCAAGTACCTGCTAAACCTACTAAAACCAGAAAACCAGCAGTAAGTTCTGCTGGTTGAACTAGCATGTTGGGCTGTAATACCAGCTATTGTTCAATCGCCGGTCGTGTTTGGGCAGCGGCAATCGCACCTAAGCCCGCTTCAATCGCCGCTGGTTCCGGTTGGTCATTTCTTTCAGCTAAAATCAGCGGCACGCCATACTGATCGCACAGCTCCTGCAATGCTGCAACAGGGGTAGGAATAAACATGCCCCGGCCATTGTACGGATCATACTGGCGCATCTCAGGAAAAGCGATCACACCACGCGGAATAGTCGGCTCTGCCGTTGGATTATCGGGGGTACGGCCATAGAAAAAGTCGTACAGGTGCCCAGCATCACGCCAAGACTCAACACTTACCTCTGGCAAACCATTCGCTCGCTGTTGCGCATTAAAAGCATCCAGTCCTTTGCGCGCTTGCCTTGCCAGGTCTTCAGCGCCACTCACATGGCTGCCAAAAACCACTACGCGGTTCGGACTTTGGACGAGTTCGCTACCACGAACAGCCAGTTCTTCACTTGGGACAGCGGTGAGTTCGGGACTTCGGCGAAAGGCGCTCAGTAACTTTCTCATAAAACATATTATACTACTTTACAATTACTAAGTCAACTTACCTGGCCTAGGCTCTTCCCTGTTGCGCACTTTTCGTTTACAATAGTCGCATAAGAGGAGTAATCTATGTACCGCAAACTGCGGGTTGCCGCCATTCTTCCATGCTATAACGAAGAAAAACTGATTGGTAAAACTGTTAACACCATGCCGGATTTTGTCGACGCCATCATTGCCGTCGACGATAACAGCACCGACGACACCTGGAAAATTATTCAGGAGCTGGCCAAAAAAAACAAACGCGTCGTGCCCATCCACAAAGACCCCAACGAAGGCATCGGCGGTTCATACATTAGCGGCTTCGAGTACGCCAAAAAGCATAAATTCGACCTGATTTTTACCATGGCCGGCGATGCGCAGTGCAACCAGGACTACATGCCGAACATGATCGACACGTTGCTCGACAAAAACCTCGATTATGTCAAAGCTAACCGGTTCGTACACCGTCAGGAACTCAAGCAAATGCCGACATTCCGGCGCATTGGCAACACCGTAATTACCATTTTGACCAAGTTTTCATCAGGTTACTACAGCATTTTTGACTCGCAAAACGGCTACGGCGTGTTCAAACTTAAAACGCTTGAAAGCTTGCCGCTCGAACATATAGGCCGCCGCTACGACTACGAAAACACCCTGCTTATTTCGCTTGCCATCGCTGGTGCCAAGGTTCAGGACGAACCCGTACCCGCCATTTACGGCGACGAAGTCAGCACCATTCCAGTATTCAAAACGACCATGCGCGCACTCAAAGTCGTATGGAAAGGCTTTTGGCGCCGCATTTACTACAAATACGTCGTGGTTAATTTTCACCCGCTGGCGCTGTTTTTGTTTAGCGGACTACTACTATTTTTGTTCGGCGTTTGCTTTGGACTGTACATTGCTATCGACCGGATTGTGAACGGTATTACGCCATCGACCGGTAGTGTGATGATTGCCGTGCTGCCGATTATCCTCGGCTTCCAGCTCCTACTCACAACCATCACCATGGACATGAATAACGAGGGCAAAAACTAATGCCACTGGCGATCGCGGTTTGGACGCTTATATATAGCGTGGTGGTCGCCGGGTCGATCTTGCTGCTGGGTAATCCGAGCACGGTACTGGGGCATTTGACACCAAAAACGCTGCTACTGCTACTGCTGGATTGGCGCTTTTTGCTCGGCGGTGTGCTGGCGGTGGGGGCGCGATTCATCTTTGTGATCATCAACAACATTGCGGCCAAAAACGCCAACTTATCGCATGCGCATCTGAGCATTACCGCTGTGGCGACCACCGTAAGCATCGTGTTTGTCTTGATCGCTAACCACTTTTTGCTGCACGAACAGCTGCGTGCGCTGCAAATGGTTGGCGCGGCCGTTATGATGGCTGGATTCTTCCTGATTTTCCGGTGACAACCCCGTTGCATAACATACTCGTTTGTTATATAATTTTCTGATGAGTTTACAAGAACAAAGCCCTGCTCCTTGGGTTCCTGACACCCCGTTTTTTGAAGATAACCGCGAAGTTATTGACGAATTATTCGCACAGGTAGCCCGTGATTTTCCGGAAAGTGGCGCAGCTGACGTCCTTGACCCCAACAGCCCTACTCCCTCACCAGAGGCCATGAGCTGGATGTGGACGCGCCTGATGGGCCGTCAGCACGGCAGCACCGAAGGCTGGGGCGGCAAAGTACCGATCACCAAAGATCTGGAAGAGCCATATATACCCCTGGCCAGCCAACTACACTATGGCCCATACCGATTTATGGACGCCAATCCTCTGCCAGCCGACGCACATGTGGATACCGCGCTGGTTACGGGCGGCGATCCTTACGAAAGTGTACGCCGCTTGCTTGCCGCCGTTGGCAATGACCCGCAAAACAGCAACGTAGATCAGGTTGTGTACTTGGGCGGCCAGCGTATGCGCTGGGACATAGCAGCCGAGCGGGACAGCTGGTCGATACAGAGGGCGGCATGGAAGGCCGGAGCGCCCGGCTACGAGACCGCGATCAAGCACTCCCCTTACCTTCGCGAGGAAGAACGAAAAGGCAAGGATGCGTTTGTTGACGAGACAGCGATTGGGCGTCTCTGTCTTGAATTCGCGTATGGCGACATTATCGACTACGATCGTGACGTGGAGATCACGATGGATCCCGATGCCCAGGAACGTGTCCATGTCGTCGAAGGCAAGGAAGTGGTTATTCCCGCCCGCACCGAAGCGGTATACACCTACCACACCACTGACGGCCGTAAACTGCATGTGTTGAATGGTGCCGCCGTGCAACGCCCGCAAGGTGTTTCGCGGCCCAATACAGCCAGCCAGGCAGCCGAGGTCGCGCGGTTCATCCCGCTGCCCGACAAGGGTACATTTGCCATTGCCACCAGTTCGCCACATATCCGCGCCGGCGTTGACGCTGTGATCAGCTTACTCACCGTTGCCCCGGAAAAGGTCGGCAGTAGCATAATCGTCACCAATACTTGGGAACCCAAGAAAGAACTCATCACCGCACTTGGCGAAATACCGGCCACACACAAGGCCGATTTGCGCATTCGCGCCAAGCTTGCCGGTCAAGACCCGAACAGCCCGGAGCTGGCCAGCCTGTAGTAATCAGAGTACGCTACCGATTTCGGCAATAGACGGTATGAGGTAGTCGGGTTCGAGCGCCCTCAGGAACGATTCGTCGCGGATACCAGACAGGACTGCGACAGTGGTCAAACCAAGCTCTTTGCCAGTGACAATGTCCGCTTCGGTGTCGCCAACAATAACACCGCCTTCCGGGCCAAGGTGCTGGCGAATAAGTTCGATTTTGACGTCGTAGCCGTCGTTTTCGGAATGCCCGCTCAATATGTGCTGGAAATATTTGCGTATGCCCAACCACCCCAGTTCCGCTAACAAGTTTTGCTCGTTGCGTCGCAGGCTCACAAGGTTGCAGTCGTACGTATTGGCCAATGCTTGCAGTGCTTCGAGCGAACCAGGAAACGGTTTGTCTAACTTTAGGTAAGCCGGATCTTCGATTTTGGGAATAAAATCCTGCAAAAATGGGTCGAGCTTGGCGGCCGGCACCCCAGACATCGGCAACAGGTCCGGCCAGCGCGTCTTTTTGCGTTTGAGGTCCCAATATTCAGCAAAAGGCAACGCGTTGCCGTGGTATTTTTCCATCAGCTCGCAGTACACTTTGTAATGACGCGTCGAAACGTCCAGCAATGTACCGTCCAGGTCGCAAAAAAGCTGTTTCACTTTTAGTTTTTCTCCTGTGCCTGCGCATTTACCCAGGCCATATATGCCTCAAGCCCATCGTGGAGCGAGGTCATTTGCTGCAGCAAGCCAAACGATTGGGCCTTTTGAATGTCAAGTTGGTTGTCTATTGGGCTGGCCTCATTGGTTTCCGCCGGGCGGTTGATGCGGACGTCTTTGTGGTAATCGCTTCGGCTGATGCGCTGAATTGCCTCAGCGACATCACCCACAGTCACAGACTTTCCACTGCCGAAGTTAATATTCATATTTTGCTCAATTTTTGCCGTAGATAGCCCGTGTAGCGCATCCGCCAGATCATCGATAAATAAATAGTCGCGGCGAGTTTTTACAGATGCCACTGTTAGCTCTTCACCTTGTAGAGCCATGCGGACAAAGTTCGGGATCAGCCCGGCCGATATTTGGCCCGGCCCGTAGACGGATGCCAACCGCGCATTTACCAGGATTGTGTGCTTTAAGTTGTGGGCAAAATACGTTTCAACCGCTAACTTGCTTTTACCATAATCTGTTGTTGGACCCACGGCCGTGGTTTCGCCGTATGGCGCCGCACCTTGCATATCGTACACAATCCACCCGGACAGGAAGGTGAAACGCGGAATATGTAAACGGTTACACACTTCCGTGAGTGTCTGCGCCATCGCCAAATCGATCGAAAAATCCGGGTTTGGCGACCACGGCGTCACGGCAGCGGCATGGATTATTTCGCTAATGTTATGGGCTTGGAGCTGGGTAATAAGCTCGCCAACCAACTCTGGACGGCTAATATCGCAGGTGATCTGTTTGCCCGCAACTGCGCTTGCTTGCGGAGACTGATCCGGGCGCCGGCTCACTGCCAAGGCTTCGTCGCCGTAAACGGCAACGAGCGCTTGGCCAATAAAACCGTTGGCGCCCGTGATCAGTTTCACACTAGAGTTCCTTCTTTAATTTTTCGAGATCGGCAACATTTTTGTCGATTTCTTCCATAGAAGCGAGCACTGGTTCGAAGTCTATACCGCGAATCCACACCATATTATTAGGAGCTGGGTTAAGCTTTTTAGTGATCGGCGGCAATGCTTCGCCGTATGCCAGCTTCAGGAAAATGTAGGGCATATTGACGCCCAGTTCGGTAAAGAATTGGTGCGTGGTAAAGAACCGGCCGATGTTAATTTCAGTTGGGTTGGGCGTACCGTTTTTGTCGTACGCCAGGTCAACACCAAACAAACCAGTCGGTTTTTTGTCGATAGCCATCACTGCTTTGGTAGCAATTTCGTCAAGCGCAGGGTCAGAAACCGTCTCGCCACCCCCGGTCGCGCCGGTAACGCCTGATGGTGAGATTTTACCGAGTTCCCAGTACAGACGGCGGCGGCCTTGTGCAACGACTAGTTCACCTTCATACCAGATGGACATCCAGGTTACGGTGTCATCACGCAGCAGTTCGGCAGCCGTAAAGGTGCCGTCCCAGCCCTTTTGGAAGTCCAGCCAGTTGATCGCCGTTTGCATATCGCTGATCGGCAGTGAGCCACGGCCGCCCGCACCAGAAGTCGCGCGCACCCACATCTTGCCGCCAAACTCATCGAATGCTCTCTGTAATTCGTCCTTGTTGTGGATGATGTACGTTTTTGGTACCTTAATGCCTGCTGCTTCCCATTTTTCGAACGACAAGAATTTGTCCTGGCAGGTGTTAATTGTTTCTTGGGCGGGGAAGAGGGTCTTGGCGTGCAGCTTGTCCCGATTGGCGGACAAAACGCCTACTTCAGTGTCGTTCTGGGCGTGGATGAATTCGATTTTTTCGTCATCGATGATTTTGTTGAGCGCATCAATGTACTGCGGGTCACGAGCCGCGGGCACCAAGTAACGTTTGTCAACTTCTGCACGCATCAGATAGTATTTGTCAAAATCCGTCCCGACAATGTAGATGTCTTCGGGGGCCTTACGCAACGAGCGCGTAAAGTTCACTGCTGGAGAACCGCCAGCGCCGGTAACAAGAATTCTTTTCATCATTTCCCCTAGTTTACTTCGGTATTGTACTGTGTTTTAAGGGGCCTAACAACTCCCACGGTAATTATTACACTTGTTGTAGGTGTAATATCCAAACGAGGCGCTTGTAGCGACAGAAGGCTCTTGAGACAACGACGCAAGATCCCTCCTTCTTAACACACAGTAATCACACCAACCACACGTCGCATCGCGTCATGGCTTATTCAGCCCAACCCATTGCGTGTTGAACGCTGCCCCATACCCCGGCTGGTCCAGGGTAATAACCGTGCCATCTGGGTTACGGCCAAAGATACTTGCGCCGCCAGCACTGTTTCTGGTAACTGTTGGGACACCGATAAGATTGCCATTCAGATTGAAGAAATCTGTCCAGTTGTACTGGTTAGCTTGAACTTGGGCTTTGTGGTAGAGCGTGCCAGTGCTAGCCACGGCGAACACCATTTGCTCACCGTTCTGGGTCTGGGTGATTGCTGGCGTGCCGGCAAAGTTCACGCCAGCTGGTTTGCTGAGCGTATAGAAGGGCTTGTTCATACTCTCGCCCTTGTAGGTTTGGTCAATACCGACGATGGTGCCGTCAGCACCAATAGCGAGTACTGTTAGTCCTCCCAGTCGGTTAACGATGGTTTTCGGGTCGCCCAGAATACCTTCACCGCCAATGGATTCCCAACCACTCCATGACCCGCCGACTGCCGACTGAAAGTCGGTATATAAGTTGCCGTCAGCACCGTGCGCGAACAGTACGACTTTACCGTCTATATTCATGACAGCCGGTTTGCCTTGTAGGTTGCCGCCCAAGTTATGAACGGGAGCGGTGCCCATGTCGTTACCCTGACCGATCTGGTCAATTTCGCGCATGTTGCCGTTGCTGTCGGGCACAAACACAGACACCCCGCCAGTGTAGTTGAGCACTGCTGACGGGTCGCCGCGCAATGACATATCCCAGGGGCTGATGTCACCGGACCAGGCGGTGCCAGGGCCGGTTTGCCAGGCCATGTGCAGACGGGCGTCAGCACCATGGCCAAAGACGGTCATGGCCCCGTTCGGGTAGGCCACGATGTCGGGCTGGCCCATAAGGTGCTCGGTGATGCTTCCCCAGGCCTTCGTCTTCAGGTCTTCGCCTGGGTAGGACTGGTCTTTGTAGGCCATGAGGCCAGCCTCATTGGCCACAAAGACGCTCAGGGCGCCGTTGACGTTGGGCATGACGGTGATGTTTTCGGGGGCGTAGGGGTTGGTTTTGGGCTGGTCCTCAGCCCAAGAAAGATGGACGCCGAGGTCAATAAATTTTGTAAATTCGCTTCCGCTAACAGCAACTTGACGTTGATCACCATGCCCATCTTCATCATGGTTGTATTCTGAGATAATCATGCTAGAACCATCAGGGCTCACCCATTCAACGAATGCTACATGACCATAAGTGCCAGTTGTAGACACGGCGATATCACCAGCTTTTGGGGTTAACGCCTGTTGGCCTGTAGGCGAGTTTGCGTACCAATCTTTCGCGTTGCCCAGTCCGACGGAAACGCTTATTTTGCCCTCAGAAGCCTGATTAACACGAAAAGCCACCCAATCGGTACAATTACGATAGCCATACCCTCGACTACTGTTTAGGCTAAAACCATTAGGCTTGGCCACTCCCCAGTCATAATAGAGGCAGCTAACGTAAGGAGAGGAAGCAGTGGGGCGTTGAGGAGGGTTAATCATATCTGCCGGTCTACAAGCATCATCTTTATCAGGATAACTAGCCAGGATGTCATCAATACTGTCGGCGAAGGCTGTACCAGGGGCAATCTGACTTTCGATCGTCTGAAGGCCTACTAAGCTGCCCGTAGCCAGTAGTAGAGCGGCCGCAGTTCTAGTTATTTTATCTCGAATAGTACAGTTGGCTACCTCTGCCTGAGCTATAGCGAGATTATAGGGAATCTCATTTGACGGGGGAAATTCGTTCATTCTCTTTCTCTACCCGACGTTTCTCCCCCGTCAGGATTTATTCGTTTAATTAGTGGTGGTCATGCGCTGTTTTTACGCTAGGTCATTGAAATCCCTTAACTTTGTTCGTAACGCTATTCGTGATGGAATGATTGTAAAATTTGCAGAGCCTGCTTTGCTTCGTTGGACGCAAACCAAGCTTTCGCGTCATCACTACTTGCCACAGGTCTGGCCAAAGATGTCCAAAAACTCCCTTCACAAGACTTTGCTTCAATGCCCTGGTCAGTAAATTCGAAGGGTTGGGGCAGTTGCGTCTCTTGACCTATGGCTACTGGATGGGTTTTTAGGAGCGACGCATCTACGATATTGAGACTGGCGTAGAAGCTGCCGCCAAGCTGGACATATCCGCCCAGGATAGCCAAATCCTTAGCCCGAGGTAAAGACGCGTCGACCATAACAGGATTAAACGAAGCCAGGCCCCCGTCATGGTTATTGTCGTTAATGTACTGCATCTCAATTGCACCACTCGGACTCGACAAGGTGGCCTCGCCTGCAGCGCAAGGCTCTTCGGCCTCTAGTTGGATCGCAAAATTCCAGTCACTTGGATAGTTGAAGCAGTAATGGTACGTAGTATCACAGCGCTCTTTCCAGCCGGCGTAGGGGTCGGGTGTTGGGTTGGTTTTGGGCAGAGGAGTGGCTGGTTTGTGCGTTGCGGCGGTTGTTTTGGGGGCAATGCGATGCTGGACGCGCCAAACGTAATACAGTGCGCCAGCGATTACTGCAATGGCGAGCAAGCCAAGCGTTGCGGTGAGGACGGTGTTGCCTTTTTGTTGGTTGAGAGTGCTCATGAGCTGTCCTTTTGCTTACGGTATTAATAGTGTTGCGGGAAAAATAGCACTGGTTGCCCCGGCTTGCAATAGGTTTTTTGGCGGATTTTTGGGTGATAAAAATCGGCTTTGCATTTGAGGCAGCGTGTGCAATACTTCCGCCACGATGATACGAAAGGCAGGACATGAAAAGAGTTTGTTGGTGCTTGGCAATAATTGTCTGCGCCGGTTTTATGGGAGTGGTTATGCTCAATCACTACCGACGGCTCAATGAACTGAAACAGCCGGACATTTCCACGCTGCAACACCATGGCCAATAAGTTATAATCAGCGCCATGATAGACTTACAAAAACGCGCCCGATTTATTGACGCCAAGTTGCGGAAAGCCTCTGCCATCGCTATGGGTTTTTACGGTAGTATTGCCGACGAAGACAAAAAAGCCGGCGATAACAATCAGGTCCTAACCAAAGCCGACTTAGCTGTGGGCGAGCTACTGGTCGAAGCAGTCAAACAAGCCTACCCCAACGAGAATATCATCGACGAAGAAGCCGGCGTCGTGGATAATAGATCGGACTTTACCTGGGTCATTGATCCGATCGACGGCACTAGCAACTTTGCCGCAGGACTACCGATGTTCGGCATTATGATTGGTTTGCTTCACAAGGGCGTACCGGTGTTAGGTGGCATCGCGCTGCCCTTTTACCAGGAGTTCTACATCGGCGGCAAAGACCTGCCAACCACCAAAAACGGCAAGCCGGTTCGATTATCCAACAAGACAAAACTATCCGACTGCCTGGTTGTGTATGGTATGGACGGCTATCAGGACGAACCTGAACGCACATACCAAGAGACGCAACTTGTCGCAAAAATAGTTCTAGCCTGTCGTAATCTGCGAGCTAGCAACAGCGTTTTCGATACGGCAAAAACGGCCGAGGGTGCATTCGGCGTCAGCATCAATCAAGGTAGTAAAATCTGGGACAACGTTGCTCAGCAAGCCGTCGTCGAAGGCACGAAAGACACAAACGGTAAAGACGGCGTCTACACCGATGTTTTTGGCCAACCCATCGACTACAGCAATCCACTCACCAGGGTGGACCAGAACTTCACCTTCTGTGCCGGGCCAGCCGCCCTGCACGCGCAGGCTCAGGCCGTCATTCATGGTCGTGTCGCCGCTTAATTAATCTGTTATTTCAGTGCGGCGAGCGCGATGGCGAGCGCCTTGCGGGCTAGTTTAGGGTCAACGAGTTTGCTGCTGTCGCCTGTCTGGATGGCATGCACAAACGCGCGCAGTTCGTTGGCCAATGGTTCTTGCGGCGTTTCAGCAATATAGCGTTTTTCGGGGTCGCCTAGTTTGCGCACAAAATCTTTGAAGCTGTCGCGCACTTTCTTCATATTGTGCTTGTAGTATGTCAGTTCTTGGGTGATGTAATTGCCTTCGACGTAGCCGTCAGACCCGGTCACGGCAATAGTACGAATTTTGACCGGCGTAATCCAGTTCGCCTGAATGAATCCTGAAGCACTGCCGTAGTCCAGCAGCATTTCGGCCGAGTCGATTTTACTGGAGTGGAGTGTTTTGGAACCGTGCGCGTAAACCGAACGCGGTTCAGTTTCGAGCAAGAAGTTCATAATGCCGATGTCGTGTACCGCCAGATCGATAATAACGTCGGTTTTGGGCTCGACAATTGGAAAACCGCCTACGCGCTTAACCGTGATCGATGTAATGTCGCCGATTTCTTTGCGGTCGATCAGGCTTTTGAGCCGCTGAATCATGGGATTGTAGTGTTCGATGTGACCAACGGTGAAGGTAATGCCCTTCTTTTTGGCAGTGGCAATCAGTTGGTCGCCCTCTTCTGGCGAGGATGCAATGGGCTTTTCGACCAAGCAGTTAATGCCACGTTCAATAGCATCCATGCCAATCTTGAAATGCAACGGCGTTGGCACCACGATCGATACGGCGTCGGGCTGCAGTTCGTCAAACATTTTTTTGTAATCTTTGTAGTAGGCGATCTCGTACTCTTTGGCCAGTTTCTCGGCCTCGGGGTTAATGTCGGCTAGTGCCAGCAGCTCCACTTGGTCGTCCATATTACTATATGTGCGCACATGGTTGCGGCCCATGTTGCCGGCACCAATAACGACGACTTTAAGTTTTTTAGACATTGGCGATTTCCTTTATGGCATTAACGATGGTCTGAACGTCGGCCTCGCTGACACGCGGGTGCACGGGCAGGGCCAGCACTTCTTCGGCAGCCTTTTCGGCCTCCGGAAAATCACCTACCTTGTAACCGAACGCGGCGATATGCGGAATGACGTGCAGCGGCTGCGGATAGTAGACGCCAGCAATGATGTCGCGCTCGCGCAATTGTGAGACGAGTTCCTGGCGCGTAATCGGAAAATCTTTAGTGACACGCACCACATACTGATGAAAAACGTGCGTGCGGCCGTTGCCGCGGGTAGGCAAGACCAGCCCCTCCACACCGGCTAATCCCGCGTCCAGGCGATCGGCATTGGCCTGGCGAGCAGCAGTAAAGTCATCAACCTTTTTGAGTTGCTCAGTGGCGATCGCCGCGCACAAATCGGTGGTGCGGTAATTGTAGCCGGCGTGCTCATACTGGTACGTCGCACTCATACCATGTTGACGGAAACGTTTGATGGCGTTCAGGTGGTCTTCGTTATTAGTGGTCACTATGCCGCCCTCGCCGCACATAATGTTTTTGGTTGCGTAGAGCGAAAAACAGCCGAGGTCCCCCAAACTGCCGGCTTTTTTATCGCCATAGTTCGCAGCAATTGCTTGGCAGGCGTCCTCTACCACTAAAAGCCCGTGCCGGGTCGCCAGCTCTTGCAGCGGCGCATAGTCAGCAGGCTGGCCGTACAGGTGCACCGGCATAATTACTTTGGTCTTGGGCGTAATTGCGGTTTCTATCTTGGAAACATCAATATTGTATGTTGCGGGGTCGATGTCTACCATCACCGGTTTGGCACCTAAGAACAAAATAGGATTGATAGTGGCAATAAAGCTGAACGGGGTCGTAATAACTTCGTCGCCCGGCCCCACACCAGCCGCGAACAACGCCGCGTGCAATGCGGCCGTGCCGCTGTTAACTGCGGCGGCATATTTTGTGCCACAATAGGCGGCAAAAGCCGCTTCCAGCTCGGCCACCTTCGGCCCCTGGGCCAACATACCCGACTGCAATACTCCGTTGACTGCGTCGATTTCTTCCGTTTCGATGACGGGCGCTGCAATGCTAATCAAGGTGAACACTCCACTTTATCTTCTGGTAGGTACTATAGCAACAGCTACCGATTCGTTCAAACGCCCAAGGCAAAGCGCAACCAAAATTACAATAGTTCTAAGCCGTAATTCTGCTAGAATTGAGATAATGTTCCGGTCTGCCCACCCCCAAAAACGCTCCGGCTGGTCACGGCTTCGCGCAAGTGTTTGGTTTTTCCCCGCCGTTTTGACGGCTATTCTGTTGCTTTTGAGTGGTTTGCGCATTAGCGGCACGTCGATCGGTATATATGACAAATTTTTTAACGGGGCGAATTCCAAAGATTCACACCTGTTATTTGGCGCACCGCAGCCAATTCGCTCTGACGAATGGCTGGTCAATACGCAGTTGACGATTGCACAGGCGCGCGACGGCTTCCCACGCATCAACCACAACATTACCGGTGATGGGCGCGACATGTCGCTGGACATTGACGTGCCGTACAAGGAATGGTCGGTTATTTTTAAACCGCAGAACTTGGCTTTTTTGGTGCTGCCGCTAGAGGTGGCGTTCGCCTTTAAATGGTGGCTGCTGCTCTATTTGTTGATTTTGAGCGTGTACTTTTTTACATTGCGGCTGTTCCCAGGGCGCCGGCTGCTTGCCGTGCTGACGGCGCTCGGCTTTGGGTTTAGCCCATTTGTGTTTTGGTGGTATCAGACAACGACCATCGCTTCGCTGTTTTATGGATTCTTCATTCTGATTCTGGGCATGCGCATCTTAAACGGCGAGCCAGTGCAGCTGCCCCAGGGCGGCCGGAGGCTCGAGCGGCGTACGTCGTTCATTATATATACAGCACTGCTGACATATTTGCTGGTGAGTTTTGCGCTGGTATTTTACCCGCCGTTCCAGGTGCCGGTAGCGATTGGCGTTGCGGCGTTTTTGCTCGGTTACCTGCTGAAATTACGGTTTAGTGACAAGCTCTATGGTAGCCTAAAACAGCTGCTCAAACCGCTCGCTTTGTTTGGCGTCGCATTGGTGCTTACTGGGGCAATCGGCCTTGCGTTTGTCAAAACGCGCAGCCAAGCACTTGGCGATATCACGCACACGGTCTACCCTGGTGCGCGCGTAGTGTCGGCTGGTGGTTTTCCAGTCGATCGCATGCTGGCTACATTTTTGCAACCGCAGCTGCAGCGTGGTGCGCATGGGCCGCATTATTACACGAATCAAAGTGAGTCATCGAACTTCATTCTGCTGCTGCCATATCTGTTGATCCCGGGTGTCGTGCTGACAGTGTACGATTGGCGCAAACGCGGCTGTCCCGATTGGGTGTTTGTGGGTATTCAGGGTGCGGCAGCGCTATTGCTGGCAAATTTGTTTGTCCCGCATTTTCAGCTTCTGTATCACCTACTGATGCTGGATAAAGTGCCGCACGAGCGGTTAGCGCTGGGGCTC